>R26__coassemble_1693_pt1 | contig 10715 bp, 4 predicted proteins | sample R26__metabat2_high_PE_049 | metagenome-assembled genome bin R26 | reverse complement strand
CTCTACATCCTGGCCGAACGCCTGTGGCGCATCTTCTCCCTGAGCAACATCCAGGGGGAGGACATCTACATGCTCACCTTCCTGGACGAACTGCAGAACCACCTGCGCGGGACAGCCACGCCGGACATACAGACGCTGCTCAGCCTTTGGGACGAGAAGCTGCGCCTGCGTGCCGTGCCCGGTTCGGCCGTGACGGGCGTGCGCATCCTCACCATCCACAAGGCGAAGGGACTGGAGTTCCACACCGTGCTGCTGCCCTTCAGCTCGTGGTCGATAGAAAGCGACAGGCAGGGCGACATCCTTTGGTGCAAGACGGATGAGCAGCCCTACAACGAGCTTGGCGCACTGCCCGTCTCCATCCATTCGCGCGACGTGCGCAACTCTGTCTTTGCGCCCGACTACGAAGCCGAGCACCTGGAGCGTCGCGTGGATGCGCTCGACACGCTCTATGTGGCCTTCACCCGCGCCGGCACGAACCTCCTTGTATGGGGCAAGACGAAGCCCGCCGCCAAGATGAAGAGCATCACCACAGCCGGCGACCTCATCTACATGACGCTGCGCAACGAGGAGAACGACACGGACGACGACGGCTTCACCTATGAAGTGGGAGCCCCCCTCCCCGCTCCCTCTTTGGGGGAGTGCCCCATTGCCGCCGAGAGCGAGATAGAGACTCGTCCCCAAGAAGGAAGCGGGGAGGGGACCAATCGTCTGCACCTCAGGCACCGCGACGCAGATGCCATCGACGTGAAGGTCGTCACCCGCAACCCCATGCTCGACTTCCGCCAAAGCAACCAGGCGCAGGACTACCTGCAACAGGCCAACACCCTTTCCCAGCGCGAGATTGGCAAACGCATGCACGAGGTGCTGAGCCGCATCGACGACGCCAGTCAGCTCGAAGACATCCTGCGCGAGGCACGGCAGGAAGGCATCATCGGCGAAAGCGACGAGTGGGACAACATCGTGGAGTGCGCCAGGGAAGGTTTCAGCAATCCGCTCGTAGCGTCGTGGTTCAAGGCAGGAGACACGATATACAACGAGTGCAGCATAGCCAGCAAGGACGACAACGGGCAGCCCTGCGTCCTGCGCCCGGACCGCGTCATCGTCAGCGGCAACAACATTACCGTCGTCGACTACAAGTTCGGCCACCCGAGCAAAGTTTACCACGACCAGGTGAAAGCCTACATGAAGCTCATGCGACAGATGTACCCGCAGAGCCGTACGGAAGGATACATCTGGTACGTCGTGGGCAAAAAGGCGGTAAAGGTAGCGCCCCCCTCTAACTCCCCCAAAGGGGAGAACAATAACAAAGAACATGGATAAGTCGTCAAGCCATACAGGTTCCTCCCCTTTGGGGGAGGTTAGGAGAGGGGCTTCTTTTCTCTCTATCATTGCAGCAGATATGCTTGCGCACTTCTCGAACGACATGCGCAACGTGACGGTGGTCTTCCCCGGTAAACGTGCCGGGATGTTCCTCAACCGCGATTTCGCCGCTCTGAGCGACAAGCCCGTGTGGACACCACGCTACTGCACGATGGGCGACCTCTTCCAGAGCCTCACGCCGCTCCGCGTGGCCGACCCACTGAAGTGCATCTGCATGCTGCACCGCGTCATGCAGGACGTGCTGGGAACAGACTACACCGAGACACTCGACGAGTTCTGGAGCTGGGGCGAGGTGCTCATGGCCGACTTCGACGACATCGACAAGCACATGGCCGACGCAAAAGCCATCTTCACGAACATCACCGACCAGGAGCGCCTCAAGAACCTGGATTACCTGGACGAGCACCAGCGCGAGACGCTGAAGCGCTTCTTCGGACGCTTCTCGCTGGAAAACAGTACGCACCTCCAGGAGAAGTTCCTGCACACGTGGAGCCACATGCACGAGATATACTCCACCCTGCACGAGCGTCTGCTTGCCGAGGGAGAGCTCTGGGAAGGCGCACTCTTCCGCCACGTAGCGGAACAGATGCAGAGGGACGACAGCCTGACAGGCAAGCTTCTGCCGGAGGGACACACCATTGTCTTCGCGGGCTTCAACGTGCTGATGGACGTGGAGCACACCATGATGAGCGCCATCCAGCGCGAGGGCAAGGCACGCTTCTACTGGGACTACGACATCTACTACTGCGACCCCAAGACCGACCTTGAGGCTGGCTACTTCATGAAGCAGAACCTCCGCGACTTCCCTAGCGCCATCAGCGACACCGATGCCTTCGACAACTTCCGCCGCCTCCGGGACGTCACCTTCATCGCCTGCACCTCCGACAATGCCGCGGCACGCTACGTCAATAACTACTTAATTCAAAATTCAAAACTATTAAATTCAAAATTACCGGGAGGCGAGCCGGGGGCGAAAGGCGGTTCCCTGGCCGTCGTCCTTGCTAACGAGGGGCTGATGCAGCCCGTGCTGCACGCCATCCCCGAGTCGCTGAAGGAGGTGAACGTGACGATGGGCTTTCCCCTCACCGACACGCCCGTCTACAGCATCATCATGGCACTGCTGCGGCTTCAGATAGAGGGCTACGACACGACGCTCGGGCGCTTCCGCTATCCCTTCGAGCAAGCGCTGCGGCGACAGCCTTTCTTCGAGCTGCTCGACGAAGAGGCGTGCTTCGTCTATCAAGCCGGCGACACCTCTGCCCTGCTCGACTACCTGCTGCTCCACCTGCGACGCATCGCCGCCCACTTCGCACAAGACGAGGAGCCCGGCATCTTCGGGCAGCTCTACGGCGAGACGGCCTTCCGCATCGACCGCATGCTGTGCCTGCTGCGCGACCTCGTCCGGCATCCCCGGCATCCCCTCGCCATCCTGCCCGGCACGTTGCGCCGCCTGTTGCGCCAGATGACCACGACGGCCAAGATTCCCTTCCACAGCGAGCCGGACCGCGGACTGCAGGTGATGGGCATGCTCGAGACGCGCTGCCTCGACTTCGAGCACCTGCTCCTGCTCTCGGCAGAGGAAGGCTACCTGCCGCGAAGCTCGCACGCCAACTCGTTCATCCCCGCCAATCTGCGCGAGGCGTTCGGGCTGACGACGCAGCGCCACCGCATCGCCGTCTATGCCTACTACTTCTACCGGCTGGTAGGGCGCTGCCAGCATCTCACCTGCGTCTACAACGAGAGCACTGCCGACGGCGCACAGCACGAGATGTCGCGCTTCCTCCGCCAGATGCTTGCCGAGACGGACATCCCCATCCGCACGCTCTGGCTGCGCAGCACGCCGCAGGTGAAGCCTGCCGTGCCTCTCACCGTGGAGAAGACCGACGACGTGATGGCCCGCCTGCACCAACGCTACGACCAAAGCCTGCCCGAGGGCGAGCACATCATGCTCAGCCCTTCGGCCATCAACACCTACATGGCCTGCCCTATGCGCTTCTACCTGGAGAACGTGCTGTGCATCCGCCAGGAGGACGAGCCCGAGGAAGGCATCTCGGCCGACATCATCGGCAACATCTTCCACGACACGGCCGAGTCCTTCTACGACTGGCTCTGCAGACGCACCGGAAGCGACACGGTCAGTGCCGACATGCTATGCGAGCGGAGAGCCGACGGCACGCTTGTCATCCGCGACGTCATCAGCAGGGAACTGCAGCGCATGCTCCACGCTTCATTCGACGCCTGCTGGTTCCACTCCGCGAAGGACAATGAATACAAAGGCACGACCCGCATCGCCCACGACGTGCTGCTGCGCTACCTGCACACCCTCGTCCGCTACGATGCACGCCACGCACCCTTCCGCATCATCGGCACCGAGAAGGAGCGGGCCATCGAGCTGAAAGCCGGAGACGTGACGCTGAAGGTGGGCGGCAGGCTCGACCGCATCGACGTGATGGACGGCAGGCTGCGCATCGTGGACTACAAGACCGGGGCGTACAAGCTGACGGACAAGGTGAAGATGGAGAACGTGGTGGGCCTGACTGCTGCGCACGAACCGTCTGCGCCTAAGCGAAGCGAAGAACGCTACTACCTGCAGACGTTCCTTTATGCCCTGGCCGAGATGGAGCACTCCGGCACCACGCTGCCCATTCAGCCCGTCCTCTTCTTCCCCATCAAGGCAGGTCAGGAAGACTACAACCCGTCGCTCAAGATAGACGGCGAACCGGTGCTCGACTTCGCCCGCCAGCATGCCGATGCCTTCCGCGAGGGACTCGAAGCCATCCTTGCCGACATCTTCAACCCCGCCCGGCCCTTCACCTGCACGAGCGACGCGGGGACCTGCGCCTACTGCAAGCTCGGACTGCTCTGCGGGAAGAAAAAACGCTGACTCCACGTCACCTTTTCCTTCACGACGTATGGCAAAATCCGTCACGACATGGACTCTTTTGCCAAACCATGCGGTATAAAACTTTTTCAGTGCCTTGGAAATTTATTTCAGTGGCTTGGAAATATATTTTAGTGGCTCTGAAATATATTTCCAAGCCACTGAAATTGTTTTATGGCGGGCGGCGAAGGATTTCGTGCCGCTTGGCGCCGGGTTTGTCTCCGCGAGGCGAGGGGATTGTTTTCATACTGTATTGTACTTTTTTTGCCGTTTCTGTTGCAGATTCTTGCTTTTCTTTGTACATTTGCAGTCGGAAAGAACACAATACGACGCACTATGAAGAGGCATTTCCTACTGACCGTAATGTTTGCCGCCTGCCTGGCCGGGCGGGCCGAGTTTGCCTTCCGCGAAGGCCTCATCGCCGACATCACACCCAAAGGCTGGCTCCTGGAGTTCCTGCAAAGGCAGAAGGCCGGAATGACGGGGCACCCCGAGTCGCTCTCCTACCCCTACAACACCTGCCTCTGGGCCGGTGAGATTCCGCGCAACGGCAACTACGGGAAGGACTGGTGGCGCTACGAACAGACCGCCTACTACACGGACGGACTGCTCCGCCTGGGCTATCTGCTGGACGACGAGGAACTCATCACGAAGGGCGAGCAAGGCATCACGTACACGATGGCCCACCCGCAGTCGAGCGGCAGACTGGGCTCGTCGGTCATCAGCAGCCTTTGGCCGCAGGTCGTCTTCTGGCGTGCGATGAAAGCCTACGCCGACGTGCACGGCTCCCCCGCAACGCTCAAGACGGCTCTGCGGAGGAACTATAACTCCATGACGAACAGCGACCTGACAAAAGGGCACAGGCACATCCTCAACCTGGAGGGCTTGCTCTGGCTCTACGGCGAGACCGGCACCAAGTCGCTCCTGACGAAGGCCGAGAACGCCTACAAGACAGGTGGGTTCGACTTCGACGCATCCGCAGCCGGCAGCCCCGAGTTCACCCACCTGCATGGCGTCACCTATTGCGAGATGCTCAAGCTGCCCCTGCTCCTCTACGCCTATACCGGCAACGAGGAATACCTGCGCATAGCCCTCAACGCCGAGCGCAAGCTGGAGCGCGACCACCTGCTGCCCGACGGCGTGCCGAGCAGCGCAGAGTACACCCTGGGGCACGACATCGACATCGCCCACGAGACGTGCGACATCGCCGACTACACCTGGTCGCTCGGCTACTTCCTGGCCGTGACGGGAGAGGCCGAGTGGGCCGACCGCATCGAGCGTGCCATCTTCAATGCCGCCCCGGGAGCCGTCACCAAGAACTTCGATGCCCTGCAGTACTTCTCGTCCGTCAACCAGGTCATCTGCACAGGCACGTCGGACAACAACTCCTTCAAGCGCGGACTGACATGGATGGCGTACCGGCCGACACACGAGACGGAATGCTGCGCGGGCAACGTGCACCGTATGATGCCGAACTTCGCCTCGCGCCTCTGGATGCGCGGGGCTGACGAGGCCATCGTGGCTGCCATGTACGCCCCCAGCGAAGTGGACTTCAAGGTGGGCGACACGCCGTGCCACATCACCGAGGACACCTACTACCCCTTCAGCGGCGACATCACCTTCCGTTTCTCCATGCCCGAGGGGAAGCGCTTCCCCTTCGTCTTCCGCATCCCGGGCTGGTGCAAGAGCCATTCCCTCACCGTCAACGGCGAGGAAGCACATCCCCAAGGAGAGAGCAGGGAGGGGACTTTCGTTACTTTGGAACGCGACTGGAAGGACGGCGACGTCGTGAAGCTCGCCCTGACGATGACGCCGAAGGTGGCCCAAGCTGCCGACGGCCAGGGGAAATACGTGGAGTGCGGACCGCTGCTCATGGCTTACCCCGTGCCCGCCACCGTCACCGAGGACACCAACACCTACAGCAACATGAACGGCAAGGTGCCGGGCGACGGCTACAAGTGCTGGAGCATGACGCCAAAGGAACCCTTCGGCTTTGCCATCAACACCGACGCCGAGACGCTCCCCCTCGTCGTCGACCAGGAGAAACTCACCAGTGCCTATCCCTTCGACCCCGACGGCACGCCATGGCGCATCGAACTGCCCGTCCGCCCCTTCAACTGGACGCTGGAGGCAGGACGCTACAATCCCGTCCTGCCCGCCTCGGAGTACATCACGCCCACCGGCGAGCAGCGCAGCATCTCCCTCGTGCCCTACGGGGCAACCACCCTGCGCGTCAGCGTCTTCCCCGACGCCCTGCGCAGCGAACAAGAGACGCTCACCGAGACACTCCTCGTCAACCCCGACTTCGAACTCCTCGCTGCCAAACGCGTCAACCACGGCGGCGTGGAGCAGAAGACCGTGCGCCCCTACGGATGGAACGTGCGCGGAACCCTGAGCGGCAGCAGCTACGGCATCAACCACGACGCGATGAACCACTACGGAGAGAACGTCTGCTGGTACCGCACCCTGCCCTTCCCGCGCAACTTCCAGCTCTACCAGACCATCCCGGCCTCGAAACTCACACCCGGCACCTACCGCGTCCGTTGCCTGCTCTGGTGCCAGATGGGCGATCTGGTTTCATGGGGCCTCTTTGACTGAAACAACGTGCAGTATTTCGGCAGCGAGAGCGACTATGACCAGAACCTCACGGCAGGCGAGACGGCCACCTTCGCCGGGCACAAGGGCACGTCGGGCGCTCCCTTCCGACTCGAGGAGATGGAAGTGACCGTGGAGGTCAAGGCGGGTGAGAGCCTCACGCTCGGCATCCGCACCAGCTGCATGAAGAGCGACGGCACGGAAGCCTCCGCCAGCGACCCCGCAGGATGGTTCAAGGTGGACCACTTCCGCATCGAGCGGGTGGAAGGCAGCTCGGACGGCATCCGCCATGCACGCACCTCCGCACACAACGCCACGGACCACGGCATCTACGACCTGCAAGGCCGCAAGGCCGCGGACGGCACAATCGGCAATCTGCCACGGAGCATCTACATCGCCGACGGCAGGAAATGGGCCGTAAGATAAGTCGCCGACAAGTCCGTTCGCAGACAAAAAGAGCCGTTTCGCTGAATAAATTTCACGGAACGGCTCTTTCTTTATACCTTTGCACCAACATAAACACAGGATATCTCAACTAAAGACTCAACACCATGAAAACACTTCATCAGACCATCCTCCCGATGCTGACAGCCCTGGCGACACTGCTTGCAGCATGTTCCAGCGACAATGTCCTGGACGACATCACAACGCCAACCTCGGGAGGCACGGCCTCCGGCACCGGCTCCTCCACGACGGGCAGCCTGACATCCTTCACCGTCGGCATCGACAGGACGAGCGCCGAACCCGCCACGACAGCCGACGAGCAGTTCCCCGACGCAGACGAGGACCCCCTGGAGAACAACACCTTCGACACCGAGGTCAGCATCGACCTCTCGAACCCCGTGGAAATGAACGAGAACGGCGTGGAGGTAACCGTCCGCGACGGACACATCACCGCCAACCACGGCACGACGAAACAAGTCTGCTACGTGCTGAGCGGCTCGACCAGCAACGGCTCCTTCACCGTCGTCGGCGAGAAGAAGTACGAGGTACGGCTCGAAGGGGTCAGCATCACGAACCCCGACTCTGCCGCCCTCAACCTGCTCTGCTCCAAGCGGGCCTACATCGTCCTGGGCGAAGGCACGACCAACACCCTGGCCGACGGCACGACGTCGCAGAACGCACACAAGGGCACACTCTACTGCAAGGGCAAGCTCCTCATGAACGGCAGCGGCTCGCTCAGCGTGACGGCAAACTACAACAACGGCATCCACTCGGCGGACTACATCGTCTTCCGCACAGGAAACAACGTCTACGTGAAGAGTTCGGCAGGACACGGCATCAAGGCTAACGACGGCATCTACATCAACGGCGGCATACTGAACGTCGAGGTGTCGGCTGCTGCAGCCAAGGGCATCAATTGCGAGAGCCACATCTGCGTCAATGGCGGACGCACGACAGTCATCACGACAGGCGCCGGTGCCTACGATTCCGACGAACAGGAAGCGAAGGGAGCCGCCTGCATCAAGGCCGACTCCACCTTCACCATCCGCGGCGGAGAGCTGTGGCTCAAGAGCACAGGCTCGGGCGGCAAAGGCATCAGCACCGATACGGAGAGCCACTTCCTGGGCGGCAGCACCTACATCATCACCGAAGGCGGCCAGTACAAGAGCTACAGCGACACGGCTTCGCCGAAGGGCGTCAAGGCCGACGGCGCACTGGACATCGCAGGCGGACGCCTCTGGATGCGCACCAGCGGCACCGGCGGCGAAGGCATCGAGAGCAAGAGCACACTCTCCATCAGCGGCGGCGAGACGGCTGCCTACACCTACGACGACGCCATCAACTCAAAGAGCCACCTGACCATCTCGGGCGGATATGTCTTCGCCCAAGGACGGAACAACGACGGCATCGACGCAAACGGCAACCTGTACGTCCAGGGCGGAACGGTCTATGCCATCAGCAGCGGCGGCGCAGAGGTGGCACTCGATGCCAACACCGAGGGCGGCTATAAGCTCTACGTCCAGGGCGGCACCATCGTAGCCGTCGGAGGACTGGAACAAGGCAGCAGCCTGAGCCAGTCGTGCTACCAGGCTTCGTGGAGTTCCAACACATGGTATGCGCTGACAGGCGGCAACGGAACCTTCTGCTTCCGCACACCCACGAGCGGCGGAAGCGGGCTGGTCATCTCCACAGCCTCCACGCCCAGCCTCACCTCGGGCATCACCGTCACGGGCCTCAAATACAACTTCGGCGGACTGGCCGTGACCGTGGCCACCGTCAGCATCTGCTAGTCCCGCACCCTCTCCTCGGACTCCCCCGGGAAATAATGCGTCAGGGGTGGCCCTGGACGCGGCCGGTTCTTTTAATCTGACAACACAAGAATAGCAACTATGAAGAAGAAACTTATAATCTTGGCCGCACTGGCCGCACTGGCAACAGGCATGAGCGCCACCGACTACAACAGCCTCGTGTTCACACTGACCGACGGCACCACACAGAGCATCACCGCCACCGGACTGAACATCACCTGCGCCGAAGGCACGCTGACCGTGACCGACGGAACAAACTCCCTCAGCCTCCCCCTTGCCTCGCTCACGAAGATGGAGTTCTCCGAGGCCGAGGCGACAGGCATCAGCGACATACGCCTCGACGACCTCCGGCCAGCGGATGGCATCACCATCTACGACCTGAACGGACGGCAGATGCAGCAGGGGCGCAAGCTGCCGCAGGGAACATACATCATGAAGACTAACGGAACGACCATTAAAGTACAAGTAAGACAATGAGGACGCTTCTCTCCACCATAGCCATGTCGCTGGCCGCATCGGCAGCAATGGCACAGACACTCAACATCGTCTCCGAAGGCGTGACCTACCAGTTCCCCGCAGCACAGACAGGCGAGATGACCTTCGCAGGAGGCACATCCCTGTCCGTCATGGGCAAGACCTTTGACCTGGCAGGCGTCACCGCCATGTACACCGACGAGACACCCGTTACCGACAACCAGGTCAGCATCGCCTATGACGGCACCTCGGCATCCGTCGTCGTGGCAGGCAACGTGGCGCAGTACGTCACACCCACCGTGAGCGGAGCACATGTCACAATAGCCCAAAGCAACACGGACGCCGTCGACGGAGACGAGATAACGTACACCTTGTCGGGAACAAGTGCCGACGGTGACTTCCAGCTCTCCGGCTCCTACAAGTGCACCGTATCGCTCTCCGGCCTCACCCTGAACAATCCAAGCGGCGCCGCCATCAACATCACCAATAGCAAACGCATTCAGATATCGGCCAAGAAGGGCACGGAGAACACCCTTTCCGACGGCACCGGCGGCTCGCAGAAAGCATGCATCTACAGCAAGGGGCAACTCCAGCTCCAGGGAGGCGGCACGCTCAACATTGCTGCAGGCACCAAGCACGGCATCAAGAGCGCCTCGTACATCACCATCAAGAACCTGACGCTGAACATCACCTCGACCGTGGGCGACGGCATCAACTGCGAGGAATACCTGCAGATGAAGAGCGGCACGGTGACGATGAGCGGCATTGGCGACGACGGCATACAGTGCGACCTGGACGGCACAACCTCTACCGGCGAGACCACCGACCACGAGGATGAGGACTCGGGCAACATCTACATCGAGGGCGGCACACTCAACCTGAACATCAGTGCCGCCGCGGCCAAGGGCATCAAGGCTGCCGGAGACCTGAACGTCAGCGATGGGACCGTCAGCGTGACCACGACGGGAGGCGGAGTCTATGACAGCGACGAAAGAGATGCCAAGGGGTGCGCTGCGCTGAAGAGCGACGGCAACATGAGCATCTCGGGCGGAACGCTCACCCTGAAATCCCAGGGCAGCGGCGGCAAGTGCATCAAGGCCGACGGCACGCTCGACATCAGCGGCGGCTACACC
>R26__coassemble_1644_pt1 | contig 10936 bp, 8 predicted proteins | sample R26__metabat2_high_PE_049 | metagenome-assembled genome bin R26 | reverse complement strand
TTAATGTTTTCGAAGAAATACTCTAAGAAAAGTTTTTGTATGCCTGCATTTACGGGGAACTGGTAGAAATGGCTGCAATAGAGAGAGTTCCATTCAGGAGGGAAAATAATAGTGCCAGAGTCATGATGCCCGAATGTACAATCCAAGTCATATGGCTCGACATACCATTTGACGCCATCATAAGTGAACCATTGCCAGTTCTTCCAATGACCATCGTAGTTGTTGGTAACCAGCGAATGCACAATGTAGTCAGTAAAACCTTGGGTGTCAAAACAATTAGAGAATTCTGTCTTAATAGTTTCAGGGACAGCTCCTGCAGAAACCAGTTTCATCAAGTTTGCATAATAATTGCTGAGGGCAATTAAGGATTTCTTAACCTGATTTGTGATGAGGTGGTTTTCGTTATTAGGGTCAAAATAAGGCATGGAGTTGTCAATGAGCTCTAAGGGGGCATCACCATCATAGACTCTGTATTGTGGAGTGTAATTACCAGGCAGTTGTTCTTCTGTTGCAATGCTGTATAATATTTTAGGGGTTCTTACATCAAAATTGCTCCAGTCGATGTTTCCCTTAAAGATTGTGTTGTCTGCCAATAAGCCATCAATATGAATATGTTGTGCATTATTCTTTTCTTGCCCCATGTTTTTGTAGTTCTTTTTTAATGACCATACATACAATCCATAAAACTGGCTATTAAGATAGACATAGCATGGAAACCCGTTGGGGTGGCACATTGCTTTATCGGAGGCTGTGGTAACTCCAGCCCGCTGCCAGGGTAGGGGCTGTTCTCTGTCAGAGACGATGTCATCATAGATGTCGTATGCGATTTTCCCTGCTCCGCGAAAATAATCCGTGTAATAGGCTTTCAGATGGAACTCATCCTGTTTAACCCAATCCCCCCATGTGATGTCTGTTGTTTTACCATTTCCCCACGAGGTTTCATAAAACTCGATAGAGATATTTTTCTTTGGATAGGCTAATGAAGAGTTCCCCTGAGCATTCAGTATTACACGCTTCTTGAAATAATTTCCATTGCCGTCATAACATTCCAGCCAAGCATGCAAGTTCTGTGTCTTGCTGGTTGGCATTTTGTCTATTCCTGTGATGTTTACATATGCACAATATGGTTCGGCAAGTTCTATTTTTTGCTTTCCGGACAGGTCTCTTGTTGTTGTCGCCTCATACCCATATTTGTCGAGGATGTATTGGTAAGTGTTGTCAGCAAGCAAAGGAGCAGCCAAATTCACGAGCACTAATAATAATGTCGTATATATCGCTTTCATAGGTTTTCATAATATAGTATGCCGCAAAGGTAAACATATTTTTGCACTTCACCTCCCCCTCTGTGCGTTAAATCATGTTAAAAATACTGATATTGTAAAGAAAAAACCAGGATGCATGCGTTTTAAGCGCGTTTTTCGACCTTTGTGGCACTTTTGTCCATAAGAGTCGAGAAAATGACTTAAATCAAATGACTGCTGATAATTAGTATGTTACAAAGGCGATTTTTGTCCCTCTCCAGCGAGGTGTTACTGATAATATGTGGTTTGGGATAGCAAAAAGGTGTTTGGGGTCACAAAATCGCCACAGAGAATTTGCCAACGCCCTATAGGGGAATTACCAAGATAACACGGGGCGTTGTCAATTCCCCTATAGGGCGTTTGTCGATGACCTACTCTGTGTCGGTCGATTCGCCGTAGTTGGCTGGTTAATTCTGTAAAGAATTTTTACAAGGGAAGCCTTCTATCCGTGCCGGGCGAAGATGCGTCTGAGCTTGCTGTCGTAGATGAGGGAGACGAGGGAGGTGGGCATGAGGCGGAAACACATGCGCAGGAAGGAGTAGACGTACTTGCAGCTGAGCCTGCCGTAGACTCGGCTGATGCCGTCGTTGTAGGCAAGGAACTCGCTCCAGGCCTTCTCTCGGCTTCTGCGCCGCAGGACCGAGGGATTGCGCCGGAACTCCAGCAGGACGTCCTGCAGGTTGTTTATCACGCGGCCGCCTGCCGCTGCGTCGTACCACATCGTCACGTCCTCGCAGATGTGATACTTGCTGCTGTAGCGGTAGCCTGCCTTGAAGAACGACGCGCGGTACATCACCGTGGGATGGGCCAGGGGCGACGCTTTGTACATGGTGCGCAGCACGTCGGGCATCGTGGCGGGGTAGCGCTGCACGGCCGAGAGTGTGCCCTCGTCGTTGAACTCGCGTATGGACCCACCCAGTATGTCCACCTCGGGGTGCTGGTCCATATATTGTTCCTGAAGCAAGAATCTGTCGGGAAGGCTGATGTCGTCGCTGTCCATGCGTGCAATGAGGTCGCCGTGAGCTACTTCAATTGCATCGTTCAGGGCTGAAGCCAGACCTTCGTTCACGGGCTTTGCTATGACGACGAGCGTGTCAGCCAGCGTCTCTTTCCACGCGTCTGCCACGGCGCTGAGCTCGGGCGTGAGCGGTCCGTCCTGCACCAGGACTATCTCGTCGGGTTTGCGCTTCTGGTCGTGCCAGATACTTCGCAGGGCGCGGTCGAGATACGCGGGCTTCTCGCCTTTGTATGTGGACATGATGACTGAGATGTGGTGTGCGTTCATGCGTCCTCCTTCCTATATCTAATCTTTCTTATCCAGTCGATGCCTGTCAGACGGAGTGCCTTCTTGACTGTCTGCGTGCATACGAGGAAGCCGTAGAAGGTGTATGCCTGAAGCCACGAGCCGCCGTTCCCGCGGATGAGGGCCACATACTCTTTCCTCTTCTTGAAGATGCTTTCGTTGGTGGCACCTCCCAAGCGGAACACTGAGACCAGTTCCGGAACATGCTTGAATTTCATGCCTGCAGAGGTGGCTCGCATGAAGAGGTCGAGGTCCATAGTATAGTGAAGCGACGTGTTGTAGCCGCCCAGCCGCTGGTATGTCTTTCTGGTGACGAACACGCCCTGATGCCCTGGCCTGCGGAAGAAGGGCATGAGGGGGAAGTGGGTCGACGGGTGTTGTATGCGTTTCTCGCCGGTCTTTGTGTCGAGCAGAAGGAGGTCGCAGCTGTAGATGTCCGTCTCCTCGTCATAGTATGCAGCCACCTTCTCCAGGGCTCCAAGCAATAGCTGGTCGTCGGAATTGATGCACACGATGAGGTCGCCTGTACTGTGAGCGATACCCTTGTTGAAGGCATCGCTGATGCCGCGGTCTGGTTCGGAGACGTAGAATGAGATGTGGCTGCGGTATCTGTCGATGATGCGCTGCGTGCCGTCGGTGGAGCCTCCATCGATGACGACGTACTCCATGTTCTCGTAGTCCTGTGCGGTGACGCTCCGCAGCGTTGCCTCTATCGTGGCGGCGCTGTTGTAGGATATGGTGATGACGGTAATCTTTGGGATGGTCATAGTTCAGTATTTGTTGAAAAGTAGGTTGATCCAGAAGAGTAGCTGCGTGGTGCGGTCTGCGCAGCGCAGGCTCCCGGATGTCAGCATTCTGAGTCGTTTGGCCGCGTCTGTCTTTCCCTCGAGGAAAAGCGTGAGCAATGCGGCATTGGGGGCGGTGAGCTTGTCGTGGTAGCCACCCCAGAGCTCGCGGGCCTGCAGGTAGCGTTCGTCGTTCTTGGCGGCGGTGAACCTGCGGAAGCGCTTCTTCCACTCGTATGCGGCTCCCTGTCCCAGTCCTACAGTGTTGTCGCCATGTTGTCTGTAGAACATATGTGGAGTGGGGTCGAAGTGGACGAAGGCACCTATGCCGAGCGCGATGGAGTATATCCAGATGTCGTGCATAGGCATTATTTCGGGCATGAAGCCACCCACAGCCTCACGCAAGCGGTGGTTCATCACCATGGTACACCCTCCGATGAACTTGTATATGAGCGACTCTCCGAATGTCAGCTTGGGGTGAATGATGACGCTTGGTATTTTGTTCAGCTTGGCATCGACGAGCTGTGTCTGCGAGAAATACAGTGCCGGCTCGCTTTCATGACCTTCCATCGAGGTTACGGCGGCGAAGAGTTTGTCGGCCATCCATTTGTCGTCCTGGTCAGAGAAGGCGTAGAAGTCGCTTGCTGGAGCATTTTGCAGCAGATGCATGAAGCTGCGTGCCGGACCGAGATTGCTGCCGCAGTAGTAGTCGAGCAGCCCGGATTGCTTATACTCGTCGAGTATCGTCAGGGTTGCATCGGACGAACCGTCGTCCCTGACGAGAAGACTTACCTCCACGCCTTGCTGCCCCAGGATGCTGTCTATCTGCTCCCTGAGGTATTTCTCCCCATTGTATGTTGACATCAAAACTGTTACCTTCATGGTTATCAATTCATGGTTAACAATGCACGATTCCAGATTCGAAGTAGGCCTTCAGGTAGCGGAGCGTGCGCTGCCTGATGGTATGCGAGAGGGTGGGTCGCAGTGTAGTTACTGTCAGGGCAAGTGTGTCTGTCCAACTGTCCCTTGGATAGGCAGCGGCACATTGCAGGTATATGCAGAAGCGGTGGAACACCTTCTCGGGGTCCGTGTCAAGCCCTGAGTAGCCCTGTTGGCATACGAGGTCTGGCATGACGTAGAAGGTGCTGTAGTGCTTGCGGTACTTCTCGATGAAGCGTATGTCAGAGAAGTCGAGCCACACGGCTTCGTCATATCCGCCTGCCTTGATGAAAGCCTTGACGCTGACGAGTAGTCCGCTGTTGATAGGACAGGCATCCTTGAAAGCCACGGTGCCCGTGGGGGCAGAGTCCTGAAGGTGCGATGTCTTCATCCTGTAGTGCGTTGGCGAGAGATACTTGCCGCCGCTGACCATGTGTCGCGGCGCTATCATGTCCGTCTCGGGATGAGCGGCGATGGCGTTCTCATACCTGTCTATGGCATCGGGTGGAAACGTGGTGTCCTGGTCGAGCAGCAGTAGCCATTCGTAGCCTTCTGTTTTTGCATACCGGCAAGCGGTGTTGTAGGCGCGGCCAAGTCCGCCGTTCGATGGGTCGTGGACATAGTGCGCCACGCCCTGTGGAGGCGTGTGGGGCGAGGGCGAGTTGTCGTATATGAACAGATGTCGCAGCTGGTCGTCATGACCTGCAAACAGCGTCCGCATGGCCTCTGCTTCTGTAGCTTCCCTGCCATATATCACCAATATGTATAGAACCGAAGGCATTAGCTGTTATTTGCGATTTGATGGTTATTTGTCCCTCATGATAAGGATATCTCCGGCATCGAGTGTGTATGTGGTCTTTACCGGCTCGGCTTTCAGACTCTTGCTGATACGCACGAGATAGTCGTCGGCGCGAAGGCCTACAGTTACATTCTTGTCAGCGCTTTTATTGACGAAACATGTGTAGCGCTTGCCTTCTTTCACGAAGTGCGACACGATGACTTCGCCATTGACACACTTGCGGTGTTCGATGCCTGTTACTTTGCTTTGCCAGAAGAGGCTTGCCACAGGCTTCAGCTCGGCGTTCATCTTCTTGACGGTCTTATATGTCTTGCCTTTCCTGCCATTGCGCAGCAGAGGCCCGTCGTGGAAGTCGTAGCTCTTTGTGGGCTCTGGGGTGGCATAGGAGAAATAGCTGATGCCTTGTGCTCCATACGCAAGGTTGACGTAGCATTGCAGTCGCAGATGGGCGAGGGTAGGCATCGGATAGGGTCCGTGTGGCACGCAGAGGACGTAGGCCCAGAAGGGCTTGCCGATGCGTTGGCTCTCCCTGCGGATCTCATCAAGGGTGGCATACCATTGGCTGCCAGCCACCTTCCCGCCTTTCCGTACGGGGTAGAAATCGTAGGATATCTGCGGTTGTTCTATCCTGGAGAAGGCTTTGATGTACTCAGGATATTTTTTTACCCCGATGTCATCGAGCAGCCACTGGCCTGCGTTGGGAAAGAGGTTGATGTAGCACTGCCCACCGGGATGAAGTCTGGATATGCGTTTCTGCAAGTCGCTCAGTTCTTGCCATCGCTTCATCTTCGGCTCGTCGGCCAGGATGTATTGCCAAAGGGCTGGGTGGTCCTTGATAAATGGCACGATGGTTTCTGGCCGCCTCTCAATTTCTACGTTGAAGATGAGAACTTTCAGTCCGTTGGCTTTTGCCGCGTTGAGTGCCTTGTAAATGTTCGGGGTGGATTTGGGCCATACCATTATGGCATTGAATCCAGCTTTTCGTATGTCTGCGAAGCGGGTGTTGTCGTAGAGTTCCGTAGGCAGGATGTCGGCAATGATGGGGAAGCCTTGCGGCTCGCTTGCCTTTGCTGTGAGCAGGAAAAGAAAGCTCAGGAACATCAGGACTAACCGTGCTTTCATATCTATGGAGATGTTTGGATTAGTGGAAATAAATATCATGGAACATTTGCACGAGGTAATGGACAAGGCAGAAGGCTGCCAGTCCTATGCGGACCACATAGCGGGGACGAATGATGTAGAGCATGCAGGCATAGGAGATGGCATCGAACATGCCGAAGAGGTCGTGGAGACGTTTTCCCAGCACTTCGATGTCGGCAAAGAGAATGAGGAAGCTCATCTCGAGGGCGAGCAGCTTGATGAGAATCGGGGCATAGCGGCAGTGCCGGTGGATAGTCTCGTAGAAGAAGATGAAGACGTAGAGCAGGACGATTTCGCCCAGAAACGTAATCTGTTTGTATGGTATGTACGCCTCGCCCATTCCCACTCCCGTTTCGCTGACTTCCTTGTAGTGCTCCAACTTACCTTCGATTGCTCCCCCCGGAATAAGGTTGATAGCCCCGATGCCTGCCAGATAGAGCAGTATGCAGATGGGTATGCTGACGCCGAGAATCCATTTCCAATACTTATTAATCTCCATGTTTCCTACGAAGAGGATGGGCAGGAAGGCCAGGCTTGAGTAGTGGAAGAGCGTGGCGATGAGGAAGAGCACGATTGCCTGCAGGTATCGGCCCTCCTGCAATGGTATCATAGACCACAGGAGAAAGGCCGCAGCCACACCGCTGCGTATCTGTACAACATCTTGCATGGGATAGTAGATGCCCATGTAGACTATCATGGCGGTGAAGACGAAGGGCGTGAGCTTCCAAAGAAGTGTCAATTTGAGAGGTATGGCTATCAGGGCATAGGTAAAGAAAATGGCGGTGACACCGAAGCCAAAATAGAGGAAGAGCCGACTGAGGTATATGTAGGTGGGCTCCGTCATGGCTTCGATGAGGATGCTGTCGTTGAAATAGAAGTACCTCTCGTAGCTGCCGGCATCTGCCGTTGTCATGGGCTTGAAGGTGGCGATGCAGATGAGGGCGATGCAGATGGAGAAGAGAAGGATGACTTTATGCCATGCAGGCATATAGTCCTCTAAGAATGAAAGGACAACTACAATGGAAAAAATGGACAGAATCAGTATATCCATGTTCAACAACTATTGCTGTCGTCTCTTCCAGCTATTGTCTGTGTTAAGAATATAGACGGAGCAAGCGAAGCATGCCAGGAACATCAGGGCAAGAGTAATCAGCAACCTTTTCGGCCCGGCCGGCTTTTGGGGTACGGATGCACCTTGCAATATCGTGGTGACGGGAATGGCTTCCTGCAGCTTTGCCTTGGCTGCCTGCAGCTTTTGCGAGGTGGCGGAGAAAGTCTGGTATTTCAGCGACTTGTCATTGGAGAGAGCCTCCAGCCGTGCTTTCGCTGTCTCATTGACTAGGTCCCAGTTGGCATCCACGGCAGCAACGTATCGCTCGTTGCTCTCTTCGTATTCCGCCTTGGTTTGGTCATAGATGCGTTGCGTGTACTCCAAGTCGTTGCGTGCCTTCTTCGTACGGTATTCCAGGATGAAGTCCTGCAGCTTGTTGCTGACGGTATCGGCAATCAGTGCAGAGACCAGCGGGTCCTGGTCATTCACCAGGACGGACACTACGCCTGTCTTCTTGTCGTAGCTGCATTGTATCTTGCTGGTCACTATGTTTGCTATGTTGTATTCGTCCTCGCTCAGCAGGAAGGCAGGGGAGGTTTTCATTCCTTCCGCTCCGCTTGCGGAGAATTTCTTTTTCTTCGGCTTTATCATCTTCTGCAGTTTCCCGAAGAGTTCCATATACCAGGGGTTTTTGTTGTGGTGCAGCAGGTACTCGTAATAGGATGTGGTCAGATCGCCGTCCTTGGTGGTTATCTCGACGGGGAACAGGGAGACGATGAAGTCTTTTGATTCCATCAGGTCCGGATAGAGGTGGGGCGAGATGGCATCGTCGGTGTTGTTTGCATCTCCGAATCCGAACGAGCTCAGGATGGAGTTCATGCCTCCTCCTCCTGTACTTTCGGGGGCAAGCATTATCTTGCATGAATAATAGCGCGGGATGGTGAACACGAATGCGAGGGAAAAAACGATGACGACTGCAATGCACTTGGCATACAGCTTCCATTTCTTGAGTAGCAGAGGAATGATTTTCGTCAGGTCCAGTATGTTGTCTTTCTTCTCTTCCATGATTTCTTTCCTGTTGGTAGGTCAAAAGGGTAGGGGGTCTGAATGATGTTTATGTACTTACCTCCTGAGTGCGGTGATGAGGATGGCTCCGATGGTGGAGAGGGTGCTGACGCCTGCCATAATCATGGGTATCCTCTGTGAGTCGTACTGCTTCTCGGGCTTGGACGGTATCACTATCTCGCATCCGGGCTTGATGCGGCCCTTGTACAGGCGGCTTACCTGACCATTGGCATAGATGATGAATGCCTTGCTGCGCTGGCCTCTGCTGGCGATGCCGCCTGCCTGGTTGATGTAGTACGAGGCAGATTTGTCTTCAATATACGGCACGGTGTTCGGGAACAGCACGTCGCCGCTGATGCGCACGGTGTTGTTGCGCTGCGGAATCTCTATGCGGTCGCCATTGCGCAGGATGATGTCCTTGTCGCAGCCAGGCTTGCTCATGGCCTGGGTAAGGTCAATACCTACGGTGTACCTGTCCTTGATGGTTATTTTGTTATAGTCCACCGTGTCGGCGCTATGAGCCATTTCGAGCAACTGCTGTGCCCGCTCCCGCTCCTCTGGCGCGAGAGCACGTGTGAAGCGTGCTCCCTCGGCGAATCCTGCTTCGGTCAGTCCGCCGGCGCGTGCTATCAGGTCGCTCAGGCGTTCGTTCCTGCTTTTCAGGCTGTAGTTGCCCGGGTACTTGACTTCGCCGCTGATCTGCACCATTGTCACGTCGGCAAACTCCGGGTTGCGCTTGATGGTGATGACGTCGAAGGGTTTCAGCAGGAATCCTTGTCCTTCCTTCACCGGCAGTCCTTTTTCCACCTCAAAGAAATAGACTTTTGCCTTCTTGTTGTATGTCGGGTCGCTCTCGTCGGTGTATTGCAGGCGGCGGGCTATTTCGATGTTGCCAAGCAATGCCTCTTCCTTCAGGCCTCCGGCTGCTATGATGGCGTCCTCCAGCGTCATGCCTTCGACGAACTGGTATGACCCCGGGCGGACGATGGGTCCGTAGACATAGTACTTGCGAGCCTTGACGATTTCCTCGTCAGACTCTATCGCCAGTGAGTCCTCGTTCTCCAGAATCACGTCGGGAGCGTTGCCGGAGAGGATATTGGTGAGGTCGATGCCCATGGACTTGCGCTTGCGATTCTCGTTCATGCGGAACAGCACGACGCGGTCCGTAAAGGCATTTTCCTTTACGCCGCCAGCCCTTTCTACTAGGCTGCGGACGCTGTTGCAGTTGTTCGACATTTCGTAGCGTCCGGGATAGAACACAGCGCCAGTCACTTGAACCATGTTCTGGTAGCGGCCTATGATGCCCTTCACTCCCACGACGTCTCCGTCCTGGATGACAAAGGAGGCAAAGTCCCACTCATTCACCGTGTGGACGGTAAGGCCGTCATCCGTCTTGCGCTCCACGTTTATGACGCCCTTGTTGGCCTCGCTTTTGTACCCGCCAGCATATTCCAGGAGGGACTTCAGCGTCTCGCCTTCTTTCATCTCGTAGTACATGGGTCGCTTGACGGTACCCTCTATTCGGACGAGTGCGTCGTATGCGCCGACGATGATGGCATCGTTGTCCTGCAGCATGATGTTGCCCGTCAGACGGCCGTTGACGATGTAGTCGTAGACATCAATCTTGGAGACGATTTTTCCGCCTCGGCTCACCTTGATGTTTCGCAGGGTGCCGATGTCGGTTACGCCTCCGGCCAGATAGAGTGCATTGAAGACTGTGGAGAAGGCAGACAAGGTGTAGGTGCCGGGGTTGATGACCTCGCCGAGCACGTTGATGACAACAGTGCGTGTCTGTCCTACCGTCAGCTTGATGCTGGAACCCTGATAGTGCTGCCCCATCTTGGCACTCACTTTTGCCTGAGCCTGGTCGATGGTCAGGCCCAAGACGTTGACGGGACCGATTTTCTCGACGATGATGGTTCCTTCCGGGGACACGGCGTACTTCTTGCTGCTTTGCGATGTGCCGAAGACGTCAATCAGCACTTCGTCGCCCGGGCCGAGGACATAGCTGGCCGGTGTGGCGATGTTCATGTTCGGCTCGAAGGAGAGCTTGTCGTTCTGGAAGATGTCGTGGCCGAAGATTTGCATGCCGCTTGTGGCTGTTTTTTGGACGATAGGTGCGACGTCCGATTCCGAGGCCCTTGACTGGTTGCCGCCGTTTGCCTGGCGCATGCGGTCGCCCACACCTGCCGGTGCACTGGCATCGGCTATGGACAAGCCGCCCTCGCTTTGCATTGATTCATATTGGGCCTTCAGGCGCAGCAGCTGGTCCTTCTTCACGCCTCTTTTCTGTAGCTCCAGCAGGATGGCAGTCGGACTCTTGCCTGCCTCGTGCTGCTCTCTGGCAAATTCTATTACGTCTTCATCGCTCATCTGTGCTGATACCTGGCCTGCGGCAAACAGTGCCAGCATCAGTGCAAATAGAATTTTTTTCATGTATGGTTCCGTTTGTTGATTTGTGCTATGTTATGCTTTGTCGTCTGTTTTGGAAAAGTGCTCGCAAAGATACACCTTTTTTCTATATTATAACGTATGTGTGCGTTCATTTATTGT
>R26__coassemble_1612_pt1 | contig 11035 bp, 5 predicted proteins | sample R26__metabat2_high_PE_049 | metagenome-assembled genome bin R26 | reverse complement strand
GAGCTCGAGGTAGTAGTCGCGCACGTTGGGGTCCTGGTCAATCCACTGCTCCAGGTTGTCGGCCGTCTCGCGCAGGGAGTTTTTCTTCAGCACGTTGTCCCAATTCTCGGAGTTTCGCCTCCTGACGTCGGCAATGACAACGGAGTCGTTGGGATAGATGTGGGAGAGGCGCTTGAGCGCGGCGTCGGCCTCCACGTTGTTCCCTATCTTGCGGTAGAGGGAAATCTTGCGCCGCCAGAGGTCGCGGTCGTAGGGCTGGAACTCGAGCAGCTCGTTGATATAGCAGATGGCGCTGGAGTAGTGGCGGAGGTTGTCCTCCACGTCGACCAGGACGCGTTTTGCCTTGAAGTGCATGTCGTCCTCCTGTGTGGCCTTGACGAGCTGGTAGCGTGCCTCCTTCATGTCGCCGATGAGGTAGAAGTAGCGGCCGTTGAGGTACCGCAGGTCGGGGTCGTCGGGGTAGGCCTTCAGGCCTTCGTCTATCTCGCGCTTGGCCGTGTTCCATGCATTGGTGCTGATGTAGCCCTCTGCCTGGCGGACATAGTAGCGGGACGAGTGCAGCTCTTCCTGGGCAAGGGCCGGGATGCAGGCCAGCAGGAGCAGTGCGAGCAGCAGAGGCAGCTTATTCTTCATTGACCATTGAACGTTGAACATTGACCATTGAACATTTTTCATTGAGCACTATTCACTTTTTCGCCTTCGTTTTTCTTTCTCTTCTTGACGCCGCGGCGCTGTATGGGCTTCCAGACGGCGGCCGAGCCTTTGATGAAGCGCCAGTAGCCCACGTTCGAGCAGTAGGTGATGATGGGGTGATAGATGAAGGGTTCGAGCAGGGCGGCCAGCATGAGCTTGGCATAGCTGAGCTTCGAGTTCTTCCAGCTGACGGCCTTCGTGTCGTAGTCGAAGAAGATGACGAACACGGCCATGAAGATGGAGAAGAGGTAAATCATGCCGAAGAGCACGAAGGCGGAATCCCAGTTCACGCCGCCGATGAGGATGAGCCAGACCATGAAGATGAAGCCGACAAGCTCGAGGACGGGGGCGATGAACTCGAAGATGAAGAGATAGGGCAGCGTGAAGGCGCCTATCGGTCCGTAGTGCGGATTGAAGAAGAGCTTGCGGTGGTTCGAGATAATCTCGAAGAGTCCGCGTGCCCAGCGGAACCGCTGGCGGGTGAGGGCTTTCAGGCTGCTCGGGCCTTCTGTCCAGCAGCAGATGGTGGGCACCTGGGCCAGACGGAAGTCCTGCCCGGTGTTCCTCATGTAGGTGACCATGCGCAGCAGCATGTCGACGTCCTCGGCCATGCTGGTGGGGTCGTAGCCGCCCGACTTGACGGCAATGTCGGTGTCGAAGAGTCCGAAGCCACCCGAGATGTTGGGCAGGGCATTGATGCGCGACCATCCGAGCTTGCTGATGAGGAACGAGCGCAGGTACTCGAGCTGCTGGAACATGGGGAGGAGCATGTTGGGCACAGCTGCCTCCACGACGCGGCCGTCCTCCACGATGCAGCCGTTGCTCATCAGCATCGTGGCGCTGATGCCTATCATGGGCCTGTGGCTGTTCACGACGAGCCACATCATGCGGTAGAGCGCCATGGGCTCGATGATGCAGTCCACGTCGGTGCAGACGAAGTACTTGTTGCTGCACACGTTGATGCCGGCGTTGGAGCCGTCGGCCTTTCTGCCGCCGTGCTCCTTGTCCACGACGACCAGTTTGCTGAAGCGCTCATCGGTGGACTTGAGCACACGCTTGATGGGCTTCGACTGCACCTTCATGGCGATGTCGTAGGGCACCTCCACAAGCTTGTACTCGTTGATGAGGAGCTCCATCGTGCGGTCGGTGCTGGCATCGTTGACGATGATGATCTCGAAGTTGGGGTAGTCTATCTGCATGAGGGAGTTGACGTTGTCGATGATGGTCACCTCCTCGTTGAAGGCCGGCGCGATGATGGAGACGGCGGGCGTCAGGGGCGAGCCCTGCAGGAAGTACTTTATCGTCTCGTCGTCGGGCAGGTTGATGCTGAGCTGCTTCTGCGCCTGGCGGCTCATGAAGACGAGGTAGAGGTAGCTCGCCATGAGCATCAGGGTGTAGAAGAAGACGAGATAGCTGAAGATGTAGTATAGGATAGCCCACATAGCCGTGTTCCTTTCTGCTTTTTTCTGCGTTTAATCGTTATAGACTGTCTTGACCGACGGATGGTAGGCCTGCTCTCTGTCGAGGCGTATCTTCTCCAGGGTGATGGGATTGTTGAAGAAGCCGAAGAAGCGGCGGTCGGCCTCCGTTGCCTCCTGCTCCAGTTTGCGGAACAGGGCCCGCCCCTCCTCGCCGTAGTTGTACAGGCAGCGCAGCGCCTCGAAGCGCACGTGCGGATTGGTCGTGTTGTGGTAGCCCTCCAGCAGGGCACCGATGCCCTTGCCGGTGGCAAAGCGCGTCAGGGCGTGCATGATGGCTACCTTCGTGTCGTCGGGATACGTGAGGAGGGTCTCGATGAGCAGGTCCTCGCCGTCCACATAGTGCAGGTAGCCCCACGTGCGCGAAATCTCCTCTATCAGCTTCTTCTTCCTGGTCTGCGAGAAGAGCGGGCGGAGCTGCTCGCAGTACTCCTTCTCGTCGAAGCGCCTCATCAGCTGGACGAAGAGGCACTGCGCCTGCTCGTTCTTCTGCATGTTCGCCCACCGGGCCAGGTTGGGCAGCTTCAGTCCGGCCTTGCGGCGGCGCTGAAGCGAGTAGGCCAGCTCTATCTCGTCCTTGATGCAGCAGTGCTTGTCGAAGAAGTCCGTCTCGAAGTAGTCCAGGTCGCTGTCCGAACTCAGCGATATCTGCACGTACATGGCCTTACGCTGCACGCGCAGGTACTTGGAGTTGAGCAGCTTGTTCAGCACCCAAGGGCTGACGGGGAGCTTGAAGATGCGTATCACGTTCATCGCGTTCACCTTGTGCTTCATCCCCCTGAGGCTCACCTCGCGCTCCAGGAACTCGGGGATGCCGAACATGTAGAGCGCGGTGCGCAGGTTCTCCTTCTTGATGTGGCCCGAATGGCGCGTAATGAAGCTCTTGTAGAAGAACTGGACGAAGGCCTGCTTCTCGCGCCGGTTCTTCAGCAGAGGCTTGCCGAGCTCCTTCGCATCGATGCCGAACACCTCGGCAATGTCCGCCTTCGACATGTGCTCCGGAGCATCGCCCGACATGAGGTACTCCACCCCCGCGCCGTACTTCTCCTCGATACGCCGCGTCTGCTTCCTGTGCCTGCGCTCGCTCGCCACCATCCAAAGCAAGGCTATCAGCATGATGACAATCAGGATGAACGACAGCTCCGACACCAGCACGGCGACCTGCACCTCCAGGGGATACCCCCTGAACATGTTGAAGCCGTACGTCAGATAGTACGTACTGTAGGCCAGGAACAGATGGAATAAATACTGTATAACCGGAATCGTACTCAATTTGTGTCTTCCATTACATGTTGTAGTCGGAGTCCGGACTCGCCATCATTTTGTCACGATGGCACGCCCTACTCTTTACACCTATTCAGCCGCAAAGATACAAACTTAATCTGACATTTCAAAGAGAAGGCCTTTATTTTGTCTTTTATCTTCAAGACATTGCCCTCTGTCAGCGCACGCGGAGCAGTCCCAGGCTTCGGTTTCATGTCTCGCGGAACATGAATATTTATTCTCCGCGCAACGGCAACAAATCCCCCGTCGCGAGGGAAGAAACAATTTCAGTGGCTTTGAAATATATTTCCGTGGCACTGAAATATATTTCAAAGGCTTGGAAATAGATTTCCGAACCACTGAAAAAGTTTTGTCCCGTGCGGCGAGGAACTTGGATAAAGTCCACGGACAAAATATCCCCATCGCCGCGAAGGTTTATCCTGCGCCCACAGGAACGTCCGGGAACTTGTGTGAGGGACGATATCACCTTTTCTTCGCGATTTTGTGCTGATTTCTGCCTTTTCGTTTGGCTGTTCTGCATTTTCTTCCTAACTTTGCAAAACAAAGAAACGCAGGAGACAACACCTGCAGAGCTTAACAAGGAGGTTACTATGGCAAAAGACAAGTATGTACGATTCGACTGGGCAGCCAAGCGAATGCTCCGCAACAAGGCCAACTTCGGCGTGCTGGAAGGACTTATCACCGTGCTGACCAGACAGAAGATGCAGATTGTCGAAGCCATTGAAGACGAACCCAAATCTCAATTCGACATTATTCGCGATGTACAAGACTCTCAAAACCGTGTCTCCTTCATTGTAAAGAATGTATACAACGATACATTTGTGATTGAACTGCACTTTGTTCGCCTTCTCTACTATTACGAGCGCATCCTCTACGGCGTGGCAAAGTCCATCACCGAACACATTCAGCTCGGCGACAAGTACGACAAGGTGAAAAAAGTCTACAGCATCAGCATCCTCTACTTCGACCTCGGCAAGGGGGCCGACTACCTCTACCACGGACAGACCACCTTCACTGGCGTCCACACCGGCGACACGCTCCAAATTACCACTAAGGAAAAGGATGTCATCGAGATGAAGACCCCAGAGCAGATCTTCCCCGAGTACTTCCTTATCCGTGTGAATGAGTTCAACAAGGTGGCAACGACGCCATTGGAGGAGTGGCTTGACTACCTGCGCTCCGGCCACATCAAGGACGACACCACGGCCCCTGGCCTGCAAGAGGCTCGCCGACAACTGCAATACATGCAGATGCCGCGCGAGGAGCAAATCTCCTATGACCGTCATCTGGATGCCATCATGATTCAGAACGACGTGATATCCACAGCACAGAAAGAAGGAAGGGCTGAGGGAAGGGCAGAGGGAAGGGCAGAAGGAAGGGCAGAAGGTATTGCTATAGGCAAACAAGAAGCAACCCTCGCCAATGCAAGGGCCCTGATAGAAAAGGGCGTCTCAAAAGACATCGTGATGCAGGCGCTCGGCCTCACCGACGAACAGATAGCCGAGCTGTAGCAATACCCCTGCAGCCACCACATCTCAGAAGACAGGAAGACCGCAAAGCTTTCGCCTTGCGGTCTTCTTATCATACCCCCCTCTCCCACGGGAGAGGGATGGGGAGAGGCTAGTAGATGCCGTCGACGTAGTCGAGCAGCGTCTTGCGGCTGGCAAGCGTGCGGTCGTAGTCCTCGCGGTTGGTGACCACAATCTTGTCGAACTCGCGCATACCGGTACCGGCAGGGATGAGGTGACCGCAGATGACGTTCTCCTTCATACCCTCCAGATAGTCGGTCTTGCCGTTGATGGCTGCCTCGTTGAGCACCTTGGTGGTCTCCTGGAAGGATGCTGCGGAGATGAAGCTGCTGGTCTGCAGTGCTGCGCGGGTGATACCCTGCAGAATCTGCTTCGACGTGGCGGGACGTGCATCGCGAACCTGCACAATCTTCTTGTCCTGACGCTTGAGCAGGGAGTTCTCGTCGCGCAGACGGCGAGCCGTCACGATTTGTCCGTTCTGCATGTTTTCCGAGTCGCCGCAGTCGGTAACCACCTTCTTGCCCCAGATGTTGTCGTTCTCCTCGTTGAACTCGAGCTTGTCGACAATCTGCTGAGAGAGGAAGCGGGTATCGCCTGCATCGTCGATCTGCACCTTGCGCATCATCTGGCGGACGATGACTTCGAAGTGCTTGTCGTTGATCTTCACACCCTGCAGGCGGTAAACGTCCTGTATCTCGTTGACGATGTACTCCTGTACGGCTGTGGGACCCTTGATGGCCAGGATGTCGGCAGGCGTGATGGCGCCGTCGGAAAGCGGTGTGCCGGCACGGACGTAGTCGTTCTCCTGTACCAGAATCTGACGGTTGGCAGGGATGAGGTACTTCTTGACAGCCTCTTCGCCACCCAGTCGGGGCGTAATGATGACCTCGCGGTTACCACGCTTGAGCTTGCCCATCGTCACCTCACCGTCAATTTCGGCTACGGTGGCAGGGTTACTCGGGTTGCGGGCCTCGAAGAGCTCGGTTACGCGGGGCAGACCGCCGGTGATATCGCCGCCGCCGCCGATGACACGAGGAATCTTGACGAGCACGTCGCCTGCCTTCACCTCCTGTCCGTCCTCGATGGCGATGTGACCGCCGATGGGCAGGTTATAATGGCGCAGGATGTCGCCGTTCTCGTCCAGGATGTGAACGGTGGGCACCTTCATCCTGTCGTGCGACTCGATGACGATGAGTTCCTGCAGGCCTGTCTGTTCGTCGGTCTCAACCTTGTAGTTGACGCCCTCGATGACATCCTCGAACTTGACCTTACCGGGCATCTCCGTCACGACAACGGCGTTGAAGGGATCCCACTTGGCTACAATCTCGTCCTTCTGCACGGTGTCGCCGTCGTTCTTGTAGAGCGTACTGCCATAAGGAACGTTGGCCGTAAGCAGGACAATGCCTGTGGTGGGGTCGACGAAGCGAACTTCTGTCAGACGGCCCACGACAACCTTTGCAGGTGTCCCTGTCTCGTCGACCACGTCCACGGTGCGCAGTTCCTCGAACTCGAGGCGTGCGTCGTACTTGGCTTTGATGCGTGCATTGGCTGCAGCATTGCCTGCCACACCGCCGGCGTGGAACGTACGCAGTGTCAGCTGTGTACCAGGCTCGCCGATGGACTGTGCCGCAATGACGCCGACTGCCTCGCCCTTCTGCACCATGCGGCTGGTGGCAAGGTTGCGGCCGTAGCACTTCATGCAGACGCCCTTGCGGCTCTCGCAAGTGAGCACCGAACGAATCTCGACGGTCTCGATGGGGCTGTCCTCAATCTCCTGTGCCTTGGCTTCGGTAATCTCTTCGCCGGAAGCACAGATGAGCTTGCCTGTAAGGGGATGGATGATGTCGTGGACAGACACGCGGCCCAGGATGCGGTCGTAGAGGCTGCTGATGACTTCATCGCCGTTCTTCAGGGCAGAGCATACGAGGCCACGCAGGGTACCGCAGTCCTCTTCGTTGATGATGACGTCGTGGCTGACGTCGACCAGACGACGGGTCAGGTATCCGGCGTCGGCCGTCTTCAAGGCAGTATCGGCCAGGCCCTTACGAGCACCGTGGGTGGAGATGAAGTACTCCAGCACGCTCATGCCCTCCTTAAAGTTAGAGAGGATGGGGTTCTCGATGGTGTCAGGCTCGGCACCGGCCTTCTGGGGCTTGGCCATCAGACCGCGCATACCGGAAAGCTGACTGATCTGACCGGCGCTACCACGGGCACCGGAGTCGAGCATCATGTACACGGCGTTGAAGCCCTGGTCGGCCTCCTTCATGGTCTTCATCAGGGCCTTGGAGAGGTCGTTGTTGACGTGTGTCCAGATATCGATGACCTGGTTGTGGCGCTCCTTGTCGGTGATGAAGCCCATGCCGTACTCGCCGCTGATGCGCTCCACTTCCTCGTTACCCTTGCGGATGAGTTCTTCCTTCTCCTCGGGGATGATGATGTCGTCCAGGTTGAAGGACAGACCGCCCTCGTATGCCAGACGATAGCCAAGGTTCTTGATGCCGTCCAGGAATTCGCAAGCGCGGGCTATGCCGACGGTCTTGATGACATCGGTGATGATGCCACGCAAGGTCTTCTTGGAAATAACGTCGTTGAAGAAGCCTACCTCGACGGGAATAATCTCGTTGGCAATGACACGACCTACAGAAGTCTCTACCATACGCTTGCCGATGGTGCCGTCCTCGAGCTTGTCGTCTACGACAACGAAGACAGGAGCATGTACGTCGACACGCTTCTCATTGTAGGCAATGATAGCCTCCTCCGGGCCGTAGAACTTCAGGCCTGCTCCCTTTGCGCCGGGACGCAGCTTGGTGATGTAGTACAGACCGAGCACCATGTCCTGTGAAGGAACGGTGATAGGTGTGCCGTTGGCAGCGTTCAGGATGTTGTGCGACTGGAGCATCAGAATCTGAGACTCGAGTATTGCCTCGATGCTCAAAGGCAGATGCACGGCCATCTGGTCGCCGTCGAAGTCGGCATTGAACGCCGTACATGCCAGGGGATGCAGCTGGATGGCCTTGCCTTCTATCATCTTGGGCTGGAAGGCCTGTATGCCGAGGCGGTGCAGCGTCGGGGCACGGTTCAGCAGGACGGGATGACCCTTCATGACGAATTCCAGGATGTCCCAGATGACGGGGTCCTTGCGGTCGACAATCTTCTTGGCGCTCTTCACGGTCTTCACGATGCCGCGCTCGATGAGCTTGCGGATGATGAAGGGCTTGTAGAGCTCTGCTGCCATCAGCTTGGGAATACCGCACTCGCCCATCTTCAGCTCGGGGCCGACCACGATGACGGAACGTGCCGAATAGTCGACACGCTTACCGAGCAGGTTCTGACGGAAGCGGCCTTGCTTACCCTTGAGCGAATCGGAGAGAGACTTCAGCGGACGGTTGCTCTCCGTCTTGACGGCACTGCTCTTGCGGCTGTTGTCGAAGAGGCTGTCCACAGCTTCCTGCAGCATACGCTTCTCGTTGCGAAGGATGACTTCGGGAGCCTTGATTTCGATAAGTCTCTTGAGCCGGTTGTTACGGATGATGACACGACGATAGAGGTCGTTGAGGTCGCTCGTAGCGAAACGGCCGCCGTCCAGGGGAACCAGAGGACGGAGCTCGGGGGGAATGACAGGCAAAGTGCGCATGATCATCCACTCCGGCTTGTTCGTCTTGGCACTTGCACGGAAGCTCTCCACTACCTGGAGACGCTTCAGCACGTCGTTCTTGTGCTGTGCGGCAGTCTCCTTGCTGGCCTCGTCGCGCAGCTGATTGGACAGCGAGTCAAGGTCGAGCTCCACGAGCAGGTCGTAGATAGCCTCTGCACCCATCTTGGCGATGAACTTGTTGGGGTCGCTGTCCTCCAGGTATTCGTTGCCCTGGGGCAGACGATCCATGATGTCCTCGTACTCCTCCTCGGAGAGCAGGTCGAGCTTCTGCACGGGAATTTCCTTGTTCTTTGCCATGACACCAGGCTGAAGCACGATGTAGCGCTCGTAGTAGATGACGGCGTCGAGCTTCTTGGTGGGTATGCCGAGCAGGTAGCCTATCTTGTTGGGCAGGGAGCGGAAGTACCAGATGTGTGCCACGGGCACCACGAGCTGGATGTGGCCGCTGCGTTCGCGACGAACCTTCTTCTCTGTCACCTCCACACCGCAACGGTCGCAGACGTTGCCCTTGTAGCGAATACGCTTGTACTTTCCGCAATGGCACTCGTAGTCCTTGGTGGGACCGAAGATGCGCTCGCAGAAGAGACCGTCACGCTCGGGCTTGTAGGTTCGGTAGTTGATGGTCTCGGGCTTGAGCACCTCGCCATAGGAGTTCGCGAGAATCTCTTCGGGGGATGCCAGACCGATTGTTATCTTGGTAAAGTTAGTCTTTACCTTATTTTCTTTCTTAAAAGCCATGTTTTGATATCCTTTCTGAAAAGCGATTCATTTATTCCAAACTTACACGCAATCCCAAGCCGCGCAGCTCGTGGAGCAGCACATTGAGGGACTCGGGGATGCCCGGCGTGGGCATGTGGTCACCCTTGACGATAGCTTCGTAAGCCTTGCTGCGGCCCACCACATCGTCACTCTTAATGGTAAGTATCTCCTGCAGCACGTGCGAAGCGCCAAATGCCTCGATAGCCCAGACTTCCATCTCACCGAAACGCTGGCCGCCGAACTGTGCCTTACCGCCAAGAGGCTGCTGCGTGATGAGAGAGTACGGGCCGATGCTGCGGGCGTGCATCTTGTCTTCTACCATATGGCCGAGCTTCAGCATGTAGGCCACGCCGACTGTTGCCAGCTGGTCGAAGGGCTCGCCGGTGGCTCCGTCGTAGAGCTGCGTAGAGCAGTAACGGGGCAGTCCTGCCTTGTCCGTCCACTCGCAGAGGTCGTCGAGGGAAGCGCCATCGAAGATGGGCGTTGCAAACTTGACGCCAAGCTTCTGGCCGGCTGCACCGAGCACGGTCTCGAAGATCTGACCGATGTTCATACGAGAGGGCACACCCAGGGGGTTGAGCACGATGTCGACGGGCGTACCGTCGGCCAGGAAAGGCATGTCTTCCTGACGTACCACCTTGCTGACGATACCCTTGTTGCCGTGACGACCGGCCATCTTATCGCCGACGCCAATCTTACGCTTCTTGGCAATGTAGACCTTAGCCAGCTGGATGATGCCGTTGGGCAGCTCGTCGCCGAGGCTGATGGCATACTTCTTGCGCTTCATCTCCGTCTCAAGCAGCTTGTACTTCTTGAGGTAGTTGATGATAAGCTTGCCGATGAGTTCGTTGGCATGCTCGTTGTCTGTCCAGCCTGTGAGCTGAACGGTAGTATAGTCGATGTTGTTGAGCAGGTTGGCAGTAATGGTGCCGCCCTTGGCAATGAGCTCTACGCCCACGTTGTCCACGATGCCCTGGCTCTTCTTCTTGTTGGTAAGCTCCAGAAGCTTGTCCACGAGGATAGCCTTCAGGTCCTCTGCCTTGCTGTTGAATTCCTCGTCGATGGCTGCCAGACGGGGTTTGTCGAGCTGTTTCATCTTGCCGGTCTTGGTGGCCTTGGTGAAGAGCTTCTTGTCGATGACAACGCCGTTGAGCGACGGGCTTGCCTTGAGCGAGGCATCCTTCACGTCGCCAGCCTTGTCGCCGAAGATGGCGCGCAGGAGTTTCTCTTCGGGACTGGGGTCGCTTTCGCCCTTAGGCGTAATCTTACCTATCATGATGTCGCCGGGAGCTACGCGGGCACCGATGCGGATGATACCGTTCTCGTCGAGGTCCTTCGTTGCTTCCTCGCTGACATTGGGGATGTCGGCTGTGAGTTCCTCCATGCCGCGCTTCGTCTCGCGCACCTCCAGGGAGAACTCTTCTACATGAACGCTGGTGAGGATATCTTCACGCACTACGCGTTCGTTGAGCACAATGGCATCCTCGTAGTTGTAGCCCTTCCAGGGCATGTAAGCCACCAGGAGGTTCTTGCCCAGTGCCAGTTCGCCGTCCGCGGTGGAGTAGCCTACTGTCAGTATCTGACCCATCACTACCCTATAGCCCTTGTTGCAGATGGGGCGCAGGTCGAGGGGCATG
>R26__coassemble_1541_pt1 | contig 11374 bp, 6 predicted proteins | sample R26__metabat2_high_PE_049 | metagenome-assembled genome bin R26 | reverse complement strand
ACATCAACAAACTGTTGTGGGACACCTTCAGGGCCATCATCAAGGCCATTCGCCAGGTTGACGCCAACCACATCGTCATCCTGGAAGGCAACTCCTACAGCAACGACTACACCGGTTTCCCCTCGGCAAAGATGGATGCCAAGATGATGCTGCAGTTCCATCGCTACGGCGTCTACAACACCAAAAGCCAGGTGCAGTACATGGCCGATATGGCTGCGAAGTACAGATGCCCGGTCTACATCGGCGAGTTTGGCGAGAACAGTAACGCGTGGACGGCCGGATGCGTGCGCCTCTACGAGGAAGCAATGCAGTTCGGCGGCTGGACCTGTTGGCCCATGAAGAAGAGCAACATCAATACCCTCCTGCAGGTGAAGCGTGTCAGCGGCTACGACAACGTCATCAGCCAGTGGCAGAACGGCAGCCGCCCCTCGGCCACGACGCTCTGGAGCGCCTGCAAGGCCTGGGCCCTGGCACAGCACATCAGCCGCTGCACCGTCCGTACGGACTATGTCGACGCCCTTCTGCGCCGCCCCTTCAGCGACGAGTGCCTGCCGTTTGTCAGCAGCAAGACAGGCGACTACGTATATGCCGCACACTACGACATGGGTGCTCCCGGCCGCGCATACTGGGACACGGACGATGCCTCCTACCAGTACAGCGGCGAGGACTTCGTGGCGTGGCAGCACGGATGGACCTATCGCAACGACGGCGTGGACGTGTACAGCGACCCAGGCGATACCAGGAACTGCGGGTACTATGTGGGAGAAACGAAGGACGGCGAATGGCTCCAGTACACGATAGACAATCCCAACGAGGCAGCCACGTGGCAGATGCAGCTGCGCTATGCCATCAACTCCGGCACGTCAATAGTTCGCATCACCGTGGACGACCGGCCTGTCACAGCCTCCACGAAGCTCTTGTCCACGGGAGGCTACACCACTTGGAACACAAAGACCTTTACGGGCATCACCCTGCCAAAGGGAACCTTGCGCGTGCGCGTATATATAGAAAAAGGTGGACTCAACATCAACTGGCTGCGCTTCTACGGCAAGAAGCAAGCCACCGAGCAGGAGCTGCAGGCCCTGGAGCCCGATACAGCCCCCGAGCGCAACCATCTCGTCAGCAGCGACTGCGAATATCAGGGAGCGTGGCAGACGGCATCGTTGGCATCCATAAACAACGCCAAGTACACCTGGAACTCAACCACAAGCACACCCTCAGGCGGCAGCGGCGGCGCGCTGTGCATCTCCGCGGCACGCAGCCATTCGCTCAACACCGTGGTCTACCAACCGGTAGAGGTTGTGGCCGGACACGTCTATGCAGCCGATGTGGCTGTGCGCGGTGCCAGCGGCAACGGGGAGTTCTGGATACAGGCCTTTATGGTAAAGGACAGGCCAAAGGACTATGCCGATTCGGGGCTGGACGAAGCCAACACCATCGGTCAGCTGAACTCGTGGAAGGATGGCTCGCTGGCAGCTTACGACGGCATGATGTCCGCCAAGGCCAAGGCAGGCAGCAGTCATGGCGCTGGCGTGATGAAGTGGAAGGCCACGGCCACAGGCACTGTCTACTTCGCCCTGAAGGTCGGTACAAACAAAACGTCGTTCAGCTATTCCTTCGACAACTTCACCCTCACCGACCTCACCGACATAGAGACGGGAATCGAAGGTATCGGAGAGGCATCGGAGAGCATCGGTCAGGCATCTTCTGCCACCAGGCATGCGCCTCAAATCTACAACATCTCAGGCCAGCCCGTCGGCTCCAGCCCAAAGCATCCTGGCATATACATCATCCCGAGTGGCAAGCAAACGCGAAAGGTCGTAGTACGATAAAGGAAACTGGCACGGACTGAATTCTCTTCCGAGATAAGCGCGAGGGCTCTTTTGTGTAGGCTGTTTTTGCAGAATCCCCTTTTTTCAGTATCTGATGTCGACAAGGAAGAGTGCTTTGCCGGGGACGCTTTCGCCGGCGCTGCAGCGGTCCTTGGCCTCGATGATGCTGCGGAGGTCTTCGATGCTGATTCTGCCCCGACCTACCTCGACAAGGGTTCCCACGATGGCGCGGACCATGTTGCGCAGGAAGCGGTTGGCTGTGATGGTGAAGCGCCACCTGCCGGGGCTGGGCTCGTCCCAATGGGCGTCGCGAAGGTCGCAGAGGTTCGTCTTCGTGTCGGTGCCTGCCTTCGAGAAGCTGGTGAAGTCCTGGTATTCGAGAAGGACCTTTGCTGCTGCGTTCATCTGCTCGAAGTCGAGCTTGTAGGGCACTTGCCAGCTGTAGGCTTGCAGGAAGGGGTCTTTGTGGGTGTGGATGAAGTAGTGGTAGGTGCGCGAGGTGGCGGAGAAACGGGCGTGCATGTCGGGGGCGACGGGACGAATGTCCTGCACGGCGATGTCCTGCGGCAGGAGCTTGTTGAGTTTGTATGGCAAGTCTATGGGTGCCCCTTGCTCCTTATCTTCCCAGTCGAAGTGCGCCACCATCATGCGTGCATGGACGCCGGCATCGGTCCGCCCTGCTCCGACGACCTCGATGGGCTGCCGCAGAAGTGTGGAGAGTGCAACCTGCAGTCGCTCTTGCACGCTGTCGCCATTGGGCTGAATCTGCCAGCCGTGGTAGCGCGTGCCATCGTAGGAGAGGGTGATGAAGAAACGCATGGTTTAATTCATAATCATAAATTCATAATTCGTAAATCAGTGCGTTATTCTGAGGCAGAGGCATTCTTTATCCTTAGTTTGTTTTGGATTATATAGATTCCTCTTTGTGGGTGACTTACTTTTCGTCCACTCAGGTCGTAGATGCCATTATGAATTACGAATTGTGAATTGTGAATTGCCTCGATGCCGTCGGGGTCTTCCCAGTCGCTCATCTGCACATCGTCGATGTTGACGCGCTTGTTGCCCGTGTTCTCGCTCTCGAACTTGAGTCGGATGTTGCCGTCGCGGTTGATCTTGTAGCCGTAGCGCTTCATGGTGCTGACGGCGAGCGCGGAGACAAGCTTCGTCCAGGTCTGTCCGCCATCGGAGCTGTAGCTGACGCTTATCTTCACGCCGGTGTCCTTGCCGTAGCTGCCTGCATAGAACCAGAGGCTGTCGCAGCCGTTCACCTTGTCGGAGGTCATCATGATGTGAGCCGGTGTGGTGATGGTGCCGCCCGACTTGACGTAGCCCTTCATGCGGACGCACTTCCCCGCCAGTGCGTTGTCGTCGCCGGCTATCAGTGCGTTGCTCATCTCCCATGTGGTAGCCGAACAGGTCACTTCGGCTGCGGCGTAGGCACCCTTGCTGCCGGTCTCGAAGTCCTCGAAGAAGGCTTTGCGTGCATCTACGTTGCAGCAGACGGAGATGATGCGGTCGTCCATTCCGTCGGTGCTGACTGTAATCTCGTCGGCATAGTCGCCTTCGTCTGCAGAGCCGGCAAAGCGTACGTAGAAGGCTGTGTTCTGCCCTGCGAGCGTGAGCCCCTGCGACCATATCATGCCGTCGGTGCTGAGCTGGAACGGTGCGTTCGTGCTGATCTGTGCCGTGTACTTCGGTACGCCCACCATCGTCACGCCGACCTGCGTCGGGGCGCTTGGCTTTCCGGGCGTGGCAGTGAGGGCTATGTCGTAGGTGCTGACACTGAAGACGGGAGCGATGGCAGGCATTTCGACCGTTACTTCGTTGCTGCCGACAGTCTCCTGGCCGTCCTCCGCGATGCTGACCTTATAGTAATAGGTCGTGCTGGCCTGGACGTTCTTCACCTGATAGGTGGTGTCGGTGGTCTGGTAGGTGCCGAAGGCCGATGTCCTTCCCTGTGCATCCTTGGTGTAGACGCTCAGGGTGTAGGTTGCCCCCGGCTGGTAGTTCATCCAGTTGGCGTTGAAGCGTCGGCTGGTGGCGGCACAGACGATGTCGGTGGCGGGATAGGCCGGGATGCCGTCGACGAACGTCACGCACAGCGCGGTCTGCTGCACGTAGCCGCTGCCTTCGAGCCGGAGCGTGGTGGAGCAGACGCCGTCGCCGGAGGGGGAGACGGAGACGGTGACGTCTGTTCCCTGGCGTATCTCCTCGGCAGAGAGGGATGTGTGGTCGAGGGAGAACGAGCCGTCGGTCACCGCAAGGCGGGCACCTTCGTCAAGGCCTCGTCCGCGCACTTGCATCTTGGCCGTGAAGGGACGCGAGAGCGGTTGCAGCCCAAAGTCGATCTCCTCGCTTGCGGCAGGCACGAATATCTCCGGGCCATGCTCTTCGGAGCAGTAGAACTGTGTGTCCGTGCTGTCGCCCCAGATGTAGTGACAAAGCTCGGGATAGTCGACGAAGGGATTGCGGTTGCCCTGTATCCCGAAGATGGCTTCGCATCGCTGCTGTTCTATCTCGTCGAGGGGGTCGGCTTCCGCCCATTCGAGCATCAGGTTGTAGACCCACGGGCGCATGAGCAGGGGACTGTGGGGGTCGACGGTGAGCAAGCCTTCGGTTGTCGTCCAGAGGGAAGTCATGTGGCTGTAGCAGGTAGCCATATAGAAGTATGTGCGTGCGAAGTCTCCCTTCCATCGGTCGGCAGGCTCCCAAGCCGTGATGAGGCTGTCGGCGCGGTAGCTGCTGCTCTTGCCCACCTTGGTCACGCCATTGTCGAAGCTGACTGTGCCATCCACGATGCCTATGGGGTTGTTGCTCTTGCGGCCGTTGGCGGTGGCGTCGGAAGGGTAGAGGTTGAAGAGGTCCTGATAGGCGTTGTTCTTTACGTGACCCCACCAGCTGTTGGCCCAGATGTGCTCGATGTTCATGCTGCTTACAGCCGACATGTCGGCATTGAAGTGGCGCACGGTGTTGCTGTAGCGGTCGCGCACCTCCATGTCCTCCATCTGGTCGGTTTGCCAGAAGCCGCTCCACGTCTTGCCTGCTCCGCCGCCGTAGTCGAGTACCCTTTCCGGCTGGATGAGGTCGTGCAGGGCGGCCTTGAGCCGCGTGCCGCTCAGGCCCTCGGCCTTGCGGTAGAATTGCTCCTGGGCAGCCGCAAAGTGAAGGGCAAAGCGTGAGATGAGAAGAAGTGTGATGCGCTTCATGTCGTGGCTCCTTTGCTCTAAAAAAATCCCTGTTACGTTACCTTTGCAAGATTTTCCTCCTGTTCCTGATGACGATTCCCTTTGCGTTACGGGGAACCTGTCGGCCCATGAGGTCGAAGGATGTGGCGTTCTCCGTGTCGTGCCATGTGTCGTTTTCGGCGATGAACGGCAGGGCGTCTGGGATGCTCAGGGCTGTCACCTTGACGTCCTTTATCTCCCAGCAATAGGCAGACGAACTGTTGCTGATGTAGCGGAAGGCAAGTGTCACCTTCCCACCGCAGAAGGCATCGAGGCTTATGTCGCCCGAAGAAACAAAGTCTGTGAAGCTGCTGCTCGACTGGAGTGGCGGGAATGTGGCGTCGAGCTGGAACCATGTGGCATCCTCGGGGACTCCGTCGTAGTTGTTGCTGACAAGCACCTGGAAGTAGGTGTCCTTCACGGGGACCGTCTTGTTGTAGCCTGTGGCGTGCTGGAAGGTGAGCACGGCATCATCCTTTGCGGTCAGGTCGAGGTTCACCATCAGGTATTCGTCGGCTTCCTTTCCGGGAAGATTGTAGGCGTTGGCTTTGGCACCGTATCTGGCATCGCTTGTCCAGGCAGAGCCGTTGCTGCCCTCCGAGGTGCGCACGAAGAAGGGGGCGAGGCCGGACTGCAGCGTGCAGTCGACCAGTGTGGCGAGTTCGGGCTTTGTGTCCTCGCCGGGGTCGTTGCCGGTATTGCCTCCGGTTGATGTCCCTGTGGTCGAGAAGGCGTAGTCCACGCTGTCGCCCCAGATGTACTCGGCCAGGTTGGGGAAGTCGACGAAGGGATTGCGGTTGCCTTGTTCTTTGTAGACACGGTCGTTGCGTGTGATTTCCCAATCGCAGACGGGGTCGTTCTTTGCCCATTGCAGCAGCATCGGCAGGATGTCGGCCTTCAGGGTCGGGTAGTCTTCGCGCCTGAACGAGACGTTCACGTCGCTGCGGTTCTCCCAATTGACGTCGGGGTAACACGTCGCCACGTAGAAGAAGATGCGTGCGAAGTCTCCCTTGTATTCGTCGCAAGGCTCAAACACCATTTTGCCATTGCTGTCGTGTCCGGTCTTCATGCGTGTATTGGTGGTACCTTTCGAGGGGTACGACACGGAGCCCGTCACCACGCCCAAGGGATAGTTCCCCTTTGCACTGTTGGCTTTCGAGTCCGACGGAATAACCTGAAAGAGGTCGCAGCCGACGGCGATGCCTGTCCCGCCGCCCCACCAGCTTTGTGGAGCCACGTGCTCCTTGTTCATGCCGCTCACGGCCGAGCCGGTCCCCGTGAAGTAATGCACCTCGTCGCTGTAGTAGTCCATCACCTTGTGCTGTCCCTGTGCATTCGTCTTGTCCAGGTAGTCCACCTTTTCGTACGACACCCACAGATTGCTGTAGCCAATCTTTGTGTGTGGGGCAATCACATCGTGCATGGCGGCTTTGAGTGCAGCTTTCTTCTTGCCGTCGACGCCTTTATAGTAGTCCTTGGGAACGTCGGCAATCGCAGCGTATGGCAGCAGGAGCAGCAGCAGGAGCAGCAGGGAGTTCTGTCTTATCATGGTGTTTGAAGGGTTGTGAATCATAGGTCGGCGTTTCAGCGTGTGCAAAGTTACGGCTTTTAATTCAAAATACAAAATGAATAAATTCAAAATTCAAGGGAAGACTGTAAAAAGAGGTGAGCCCTGCCCTTGTCAGCATCCGCTGAAGGCCACATCCTCGAAGGTGAGGGTAGGAATGAGCTCTGTTTCCCATGGGTCGGCATCGTTGTCGACATGGCTCAGGCGTTTCCACACGTCGAGTATGTTGCCGGTGATGTTCATGCCGCTCACGGGCTGGACGATGATGCCGTCCTCGAGGAGGAACCCCTCGATGCCATAGGAGAAGTTGCCCGTCGCGGGGTCGCAGTTGCCGCCGTTGAAGTCGGTGACGAGGATGGCAAGACCCTCTCCCGACCTCTCCCTTGTAAGGAGAGGAGCGGCTTCCATGATGAGTCTGTGGATTCCCTGTGTCGTCGGCGCCATGCCAAGCTTCCGGCTCATGGGGGTGTCGATGAAGTAGGTAATGAGGCGTCCGTCGGTGAAGAGCTCCCTGCGCTTTGTGGCTACGCCGTCGTAGTCGAAGAGCGAGGCGCCGCGCGTGCCCGGCTGAAGCGGGTCGTCCACGATGTTGACAAGCGGCGAGACAACCTGCTCTCCGAGCTTGCCCCAGAGGAAGGATGTCCTCTGCTGCAAGGCTTGCCCGTTCATGGCACTGAGGATGGGCTGCAGGAAGTTTCCTGCGCACGGCGACTCCAGTATCATGCGGTAGCGGCCGCTGGGTGCCGGCCGCTGGCCTATCTTGCGGAGTGTGCGGCTGAGTGCCACCGGGGCGATGCCTGTGCGCGGCATCTGGCGGAAGAAGAGGCGCGACTCGCCCCAGCCGTCCATGGGATGCTGACCTCCCTCGCCTTCCACGGTGATGATGTTTGTCAGGGTGCAGTAGCTGCTCTGCTCGCTTTGGTCGAAACCGTTCGAGATCAGGTAATGCGCCTGATGCTGACGGTCGGTGTAGCGTGTCTGCATGCTGATGATGCGTTTGTCGCTTCCGTCCACTTCTGCCGCTGTTTCCCGCAGCAACTGTATCTTTTCCTCAGGGCTGATTTCGGAGAGCGAAGCATCGAAGTTCCTTAGGTCCGGGCCTCCGCCTTTGTAGTAGCGTGCGGGGTCGGCGAGTGTCCGGCTCTCGTCGGGCTCCAGGAGGCGTGTCGTCTCGAAGGCCGTCTTGATGAACGAGCTGACGCTGTCCGGTCGCAAGTCGTTTGTGTAGAAGAACCCGTCGCGACCGTCGAGGTAGAGGTTGATGGCGAGCGAGAGGGAAGTGGCACGCAGCATCTTCTCCACCTTCCCGTCGCGCAGGATGATGTTGTCTTCGTGGTTCTCCAGCAGGACAAGCTTGTAGTCGAGCTTGGCAGGAAGCTTTCGGATGACGTCCTCGGCGCGATATGAGAGTTCTTTGTTCATGTCTTTGGCGGTTAGTGGTTAGAGGTTAGAGGTTAGAGGAATGTTTTCGATGCAGGGCTGGAGCCAATGGTATTCTCTCACCACTAACCCCTCACCACTAACTTCTTCGTTTCTTTTATCCCACAATCAGCTTGTCTATCAGCACCGTTGGAAGTCCTTGGCTAACGGCTGCCTTCTGCCCCTCCTTGCCACACATGCTGGCGCTGTGGTCGATGCGAAGGTTGCCTGCCACCATGCTGATGCGGCGCAAGGCTTCGGGGCCGTTGCCGATGATGTTGAGGTCGCGCAGAGGGCGGGTCAGCCGTCCGTCCTCGATGAGGTAGCCGGTCTTCATGAAGAAGGTGAAGTCGCCCGCACCTATCTGCACCTGTCCGTTGGTGAACGACTGTGCATAGATGCCTCGCTTCACGCTTCGGATGATGTCTTCCTCCGTTGCCTGGCCCGGCAGCATGTAGGTGGAGCGCATTCTGGGTATAGGCGGACAGCGGAAGCTCTCGCGGCGGCCGTTGCCTGTCGGCTTCACGCCAAAATGACGGGCGCTGATGCGGTCGTGGAGGAAACTGTTGAGCTTGCCTTCGTGGACGAGCACCGTCCTTTGCCCTGGGATGCCTTCGTCGTCGTAGCGCAGCATGCCGGCGTCGCCCGGGAGTGTCCCGTCGTCGACGATGCTGATGCTCGGGTGGCATATCTGTTTGCCGAGCTGTCCGGTGAAGATGCTGTCGCCGGTGCGGATGAAGTCGGCCTCGAAGGCATGTCCGATGGCTTCGTGCAGCAGGATGCCGCTGCTGCCGGCTGCCATCACGACGGGCATCTCGCCGCCTTCTATCTGCGAGGCAGAGAACAGGAAGTCCGTTCGCCGGATGGCTTCGCTGACAACTTCTTCGATGAGTGCGTCGGAAAAGAACTCCCCACCCATCTGCAGCATACGGGAGGCGAAGCCCATCTGTGTCTTGCCGCCACGCTCCATGACGATGCTCACCGAGAGCGACGAGCGGGGGCGGAAGTCGTGGAAGGACGTCCCGTCGCTGGCTGCGAACTGCACCTCCTGCATCCGCTGGGAGACGTAGGCCTTGACCTTAATGACAGAGGGGTCCAGGGCACGGGCTTTCGCCTCGACATCAAGCAGGAACTGACGGACGGCCAAAGCCCCCAGTCCCTCTCCCAACCTCTCTCTACAAGGGAGAGGAGAAGTTTCCTTCTCGGGGAAAAAACTATCTACTCCTTTCCCTACAAGGGAGAGGTTGGGAGAGGGTCCGGGAATTGGGACTGTGCCTACTGACTTTGCCGCCTTCCTCAGCCCTTCCTCGCTGAGGTCCATCGTGTAGGCATAGCGTGTCTCAGTGCCTTGCACGGTACGGATACCAGCACCGTGAAGGCAGACTTGCTGTGCCTGACTCACTTTGCCGTCCTGCAGCACCATGCTGCTGATGTCGGTGTTCTCGGCAAAGATGTCGGAATAGACGTCCTTCCTGTTACTTGTCAAGATATTCAGCCAGTGTCTTTCCGAGTTCTTCGCCGCGGAGGTTAGCCTTGATGACCTTGCCGTCGGGACCGAAGAAGACGGTTGCCGGGATGCCCTTGATGTTGTAGAGGTCGCTTGCAGCACATTGCCAGCCCTTCAGGTCGCTTATCTGGGGCCAGGTGATGCCCAGGTCCTTGACGCCTTTCTCCCAGGCTGCCTTGTCGTTGTCGAAGGAGATGCCTACCACTTCGAAGCCTTTGTCCTTGTACTTCTCGTAGTTTGCCTTCACATTCGGCATTTCCTGGCGGCAGGGTCCGCACCAGCTTGCCCAAAAGTCGACGAGGACATACTTGCCCTTGCCCACGTAGTCTGTGAGGTGACACTCCTTGCCGTTCAGGTCCTTGCCCACGAAGTCGACCACGGGAGCGCCGGGCAGCTTGTTCTTCTCGCCGCTGATGGAGGCCACTACGGGTGCGAGCATCTTGTTGTCCTTGTACTTGTAGTCCTTCAGGAAGCCCTCCACGAATTCCACGCCGAGAGCGTCGCCAGCGGTACGGAGGAAGTGAACGGGAACGAGGTTGTCCTTGTTCTCCTGTATGATTTGCTTTTGCGTGGCGACGATGTCCTCCTGGATGGCTTCGTAACGCTTGTTGAAGCCTTCCATCACATCCTCGGGGACCTCGCCGTTGAACTTCTGGTGTGTCTCGCTGTATTCCTTCATCAGGTCTTCCATCGGCGAGCTTGCTATGTCGACACGCTCCATGGCTTCGGCAAACATCATGTTCTGCTCTGAGCCTTTCGTTATCTCGGCATTACCGTCCTTGACGGTCACTTCGATGGATTTGCCGTCGATGATGACGGGGCAGAGCGGCTGACGTCCGTCGGCGCTGCGGCCAATCATGGCAATCGTGGGCTCGACGGTGTCAACGGTAAACGTGACGGTGCCGTCGGCCACCTTCCCCTCGCCGAGTACCTCACGGTTGAACAAGCGCATGAGGAACGTGGGCTGCGGGTTGCCCAAGTCGCCTGTGACCTTAATCTCTGACTTTGTCTCGGCGCAAGCCGCCAGGCAAATGGCAGCGAGCAGGGTCATAAAATAATTCCTTTTCATTGTGCGTTTACGGTTGTTGAGTTAATACAATTGTATGTGTTCGCGTTTGCAAAGGTACGAAAAGAGGTGCGAAGTACAAAAGAAAGGCACATGTTTTTTTCGTTTCTGCAAGGGAATGTGCCATACGGGTCTGTAAGCCGACACGAAACGCCCCGTGCTGCGAAGCCAGTACCACCGCAGGAAAACTCCAGTACCACCGTGGGAAAACTCCAGTACCACCGCGGTGGTACTGGCAATACGGCGATGTGTGCGAATGAAAAACAACGGATTTCACGGATTTCACGGATTACCTTGTATGCTAATTGTCTGTATAGCCTGAATCCGTGTAATCTGTGTAATCCGTTTTTTTTATGTTGCTTCTTGTTTTGGAAACGCTTTCGTGTCTGGTTTTTCGTCTGTACGTGTGGCCTCAGAAGCCGAAGTATCGCTTGGCGTTATAGTAGCTGATGTCCTCTACCATCTGTGCGATGAAGGGCATCTCTTCTCGTGGCAGCTTGCCTTCCTCCACGTCGCGGCCGATGAGGTTGCAGAGGCAGCGGCGGAAATACTCGTGGCGAGGGTAGGAGAGGAAGGAGCGGCTGTCGGTGAGCATGCCGACGAAGCGGCTCAGCAGACCGAGTTGCGAGAGGCAGTTCATCTGGCGCTCCATGCCGTCGAGCTGGTCGTTGAACCACCATCCGCTGCCGAACTGCAGCTTGCCCGGCGTGGGACCTTCCTGGAAGTTGCCTATCATGGTGGCAATCATCTCGTTGTCCG
>R26__coassemble_1528_pt1 | contig 11435 bp, 7 predicted proteins | sample R26__metabat2_high_PE_049 | metagenome-assembled genome bin R26 | reverse complement strand
GGAGTCGGCCAGGGGAAGTTGTTATAGACGATATCTATGCTGTAACTATAATCGCTTTTCATTCGTCCGCACACTTGACGCATCCATGCCATGTGAACGTTGCTTTGCAGAACTCCGAAGTGATAGAGCGAAACATTGGGCATGATGCGAAGCTTATTGCTGCAGATGACATCGTCTGACATAATGCCCATAGGAATGTAGCGCCGTTTCTCGGAAGAGACTTCGGGAATGACGATATAGTCGCCTTGAGGGAAGTTTTCCACATGGAAGCGTGTCGGCCTGTCTGCTATCTTACGCGTGCCAGCACTTTTGCTTGCGAGCCGGACATTGCGGACTGCCTCAATGCGCTTCATGCAATGCGGCATTCTGCGCAGTTCAGCAGGCGAGCAGTCACCGAGCCAAAGACAGTAACGAGGTTTTTGGTTAATAAATTCCAGGGCACCATAATAGGGATGGAAGTAAGGTTTAGACGACGGTTCGGTTTCGATGAACGCTTCCATCTCTTTTTTGTCGAATAGATAATGACCACCGTCGATAGGCTTATTACCGATGCCAATCAGCGGAACATCGCAGATGGGCTTCGGCCTGCTCCAGATGAAGATGTCCGGAGCATCGGTGAGATAAGCGTTGATGTGACCGACCTTGGTCACTTTGTCATTGTCGAACAACAGGCATTCATGGTCTTTGTAGTCGTCCTTGCTGAAGCCGACGATGACGCAATGTACCTGAGCCTTTTGCGAAGACTCGCTTTCCCAGCGGAACGTGCGGTAGGCAAAGTCAATATGCAGGCCGTCATCCATGAGCGGCTGCCACAGGTTCGCCACTTGTTCGCCCTGGCAAATGCTGTTGGTGGAGACGAATGCCGCCTTTACATCCGAGTACCTCATCTGCTTCCAGGCCAGCTTATACCAGCAGCAAACGTAGTCAAGGTTCCCGACGTTCTTCCATTTCGAGCCGAATACGCGCACGACATCCTGCTTCTGTTCTTCGTTCATCTGCCTTGCCCCGATGAACGGAGGATTGCCGATGATGTAGTCATATCTGACTTCATAGCGCCTGGAGTCCGGCTTCAGTTCGTTGTCGAAGTGTTGGGTTACGATGTTTATCTCGCCGTATTGCACGACAGGCTCGCTGACCTGTGTCTGTTCCAGCTCTGTAATCAGGTGGACATTCTTGGCGTGAATGGTTGGGATGTCCGAAGGGATGTCAATGACACCCCAGTCCATTCGCAGGGCATTGCCTTCGCGGATGTTGGCATACGACTTCAGAGGGAGGAAGTCGATGTCGCGGCGGATTATCTTCTCTGTCTCGCGGAGCATCTGGGCCTCGCTTATCCAAAGGGCAGTCGTTGCAACGGTTACGGCGAAATCGTTAATCTCTATGCCGTAGAACTGCTGGATGCTTACCTTGATGGGATTCACCTCTTCGAATCCGAGAAAAGCCTGTCCATGATGGCGTTCGCGGATGACCTCGTTCTCCAGGCGGCGGAGCGAGAGATAGGTCTCCGTCAGGAAGTTGCCCGAGCCGCAGGCGGGGTCGAGAAATGTCAGCGAGGCCAGGCGCTCCTGGTAGGCGTCGAGCTTCTTTATGCGGTGCTTCTCGACCTTCTCCTCCAGTATCTCGTCCAGTTCGCGGCGCAGGCCGTTCAGAAAGAGCGGGTCGATGACTTTGTGGATGTTCTCGATGCTGGTGTAGTGCATGCCACCGCTTCGGCGTGTTGCGGGGTTGAGCGTACTCTCGAAGACGGCACCGAAGATGGTGGGCGAGATCTCGCTCCAGTCGAAGTCGAAGCTGGCATTCTGCAGCAGCGTCTGCTTCAGCTCCTCGGTGAACTGCGGAATCTCTATCTCCTCCCGGAAGAGGCCGCCGTTGGTATAGGGGAAGGCTTTCAGGTCGTCCTTTAGGTAGCGGCTGCGCTTCTCCTGTGGCGTGTCCAGCACCTCGAACAGGCGAATCAGCGCATTGCGCAGGTCCTCGGCACTGTAGCGGGCCAGGTAGTCGTGGAACTGGTCGTGGGCAAACACGCCGGCATCCTCGGCATACAGGCAGAACACGATGCGGACGCAGAGGATGTTCAGCCAGCGGAGGGCTTCGGGCGAGCTGTCGTCGTATTGCTTCAGCAGCGCATCGTATATCTTGCCGACAATCTCTCCGGCCTGCATGGAGACTTGCATCTCCCTGCTCAGGTGTTCGCTCTTACTGTCGACGAGGAACATCAGGCGGTAGTATTCCCTGCCCAGGTTCTCGAGCAGAATCTGTTCGGGCTCGCCGTTGGGCTGCTCCATGTCGTAGATGAGGAACTCGGAGAAGTTGCACGTCACAATCCAACGCGGGTGCTCCGACACGGGGAGGCTGACCACATAGCGGCGGGCTTGCAGGAAGGGATTGAGCAGCGAGCCGTCGCTTTGGCGGGTGCCGGAGCGCAAGTCCTTGCCCAACGACTTCTGTTCTATCAGCACGCGGGTGGAGGGGATGCGTCCGTCTATGAAGTTGGAGGCGTCGACCATCCGGTGCTCTTCGAAGCGGATGAAGCCGTCGGTCGGGGTCTCTATGCCAAACACGTTCGTGAGCAGGTCTATCCAGAAAGGCTGCGACTCGCCCCTCTCATAGCCTCTGCCCTTCCATCGCTCTGCAAATTCGGCAGCAGCCGCTGACATCTGTTTCTCGGTATTCATGTTGCCTTGGTATATGTGATTTGCGCGAATAGTGTGTCCCGCCTTTTGGCATTATGTCTTAGCAAAGATACTACTTTTTTCTGAGAATACACATATTGCTGGCGAAAAACATGCATTATTCTGTAATTTAGGGGAAAATGTGAGTCTTGCGCAAGCCGTCAGAAAAAATTCAGCGTGCCGCGTTGGCTGGCACAGCGTGCCGTGATGGTCAACACAGCGTGCCGTGTTGGTCATCGCAGCGTGCTGTGTTGGTCATCGCAGCGTGCCGTGTTTTTTTGCCCCCTTAACAGAGACTCTCGAAAAGGTACGTGCTGATGAAGTAGAGCCAGTGGGTGATGATGCCGGCGGAGAGGCCCGCAACGAAGGTACAGGTGAAGGAGCGGGAGATGAAATGCCGGTAGCCGAGCGAGTCGAGCGTGGCGGCGTCGGCGCTGAGGAAGCCGCTCCAGCACATACCCATGGCGGTGAAGACGGCTATGGCATTGCTGTCGATGATGCCTTTGGTCATCATCTCGGGGATGAGGCCGAGCGCCGCTCCTACGGTCCCGAGCGCTGTGATGGGGAAAGCCACGAGCTCGGCAGCGTCGAAGCCGAAGAGCCAGCGGATGACGAAGCCCAGCTTGCCTGCCAGCAGCGGCAGCAGCTCGGTGCCCTGGTAGGCTTCGCCTGTGTAGGTCCCTGTCGCTGAGTCTGCTCCGAAGGTGAGCGTCATGACGAACGTCGAGATGATGAGTACGCCCGGAATGATGGCGAGGCCGACCTCCACGCCCGTCTTGCCGCCGTCGAGCAGCGCATCGAGCACGCGGACGAAGAGTGTCTGCCGCGAGTCTTCGTCGGGGTGAGTCTCATACTTGCCGGTTGCTATTTCCTGCCCATTCTCCCCGATGACGTCTTCGTCGAGGTATTCCGGGTGCTCCCTGAGGATGAGCCGCTGCATGAGCCGGGTGCTGATGATGCTGCCGATGATGGCTCCTGCGAGGCCGTAGAGCGGCTCGGTGTAGAAGCCGTGGCCCATCATAAAGATGATGACGAGCAGCCCCATGGCGTAGCTGCCGGCGAAGTTCACGAGGCTGATGTGCTGGTAGCGCTTGAAGTAGCGGCTGAACTGTGGGTTCTTCGCCACGGAGATGATGGCTGGCTTGTCGCTGAGGAACGTCATCAGGGCACCGGCAGAGGAGACGCCGGGCAGGTTGAAGAGCGGACGCAGCACGGGCTTCAGCATCCGTTGCAGCAGGTCGACTACGCCGAAGATGCTGAAGATGCGGCTCAAGGCGCCTGTCAGCACACACATCGCCATGAGGTAGAAGACGGTGTTGAGCAGCAGGTCGTGAGCCGTCCGCATGATGGTGTTGAGCATATTGGTGAAGCCCATCACCGACGAGAGGTAGCCGAAGAGGACGACGATGACCGTCAGGCAGGGAATGCCGCGAGGTATTCTATTCATTTATCTCAAAGTAATTCTCCAGGATGGCCTGTGCCTGATGTTCACGGTTGTCAATATCCTGGAGGACCTTGCCGTTTTCCAGGAGCACGATGCGGCTGGAGATGTCGACGGTGTGCTGCAGGTTGTGACTGCTGACGAGAATCGTGGCTCCCGTCTCTTCGTTGTACTTCTGCAGCATGTGCTTGATGGCGTTCTGGCTGCTGGGGTCGAGGAAGTTGAAGGGCTCGTCGAGGATCAGCACCTGCGGCCTGAGCAACATGGCAGCCATGATGCCCACCTTCTGCTTGTTGCCTGCGCTGAGGGTGCGTATGAGCTTCTTTTGTCCTGCCAGCTCGCCGGCCATGAAGTGCTGGAACCGGGCAAGGAACTCCTGCAGCTGCTCGTCGCTGGTGTCGGTCAGGCGGGCTATGAACTGGAAGTATTCGTCGGGCGTCAGGTAGTCGATGAGGAAGCTCTCGTCCACGAAGGCGCCCGTCCAGTCCTTCCAGGCTTCGGTCTCAGCGACGTTAATAACCCTCTCTGACTCCCCCTTAAGGGGAGGTTGGGTAGGGTCTTTCATGTACACCGCCCCCGTGTCGGCCTTGATGAGGTCGAGAATGAGGCGGAACAGGGTGCTCTTGCCGGCGCCGTTGTTGCCCACCAGACCAAGCAGTTCGCCGCTGTGGATGGTCAGGGCGGGGATGTCGACGGCTGTCTTTTCGCCGAAGGTCTTCTTGAGGTCCTTTATTATTATGTCCATCTTGTTATTTATTGTTTAGTCATTTACCATTTGCTTTCGTTCTCCTCCTTCTGAGGGGTTGGGGGAGGCTTCTATGAGTTACGCGAGGCCCTGAACCCTTCCATGTTCTTGTATCGCCGCGCCATGAAGCGCTGATAGACGTTGCGCAGCCAGAGGCGATGCGTGGCGATGCCTGCCAAGCCAAGCACGGCAAGGAGTATGTAGCCCCAGGGCTCGCCGAGCAAGGCGTTTGCTGCCCTTTCCAGTCCGAGTGGCAGGAAGAAGATGACTGTGCTGAAGATTTGCTGGGTGGTATTGCCTTGTTTGCTTGTTATCTTAGTGTTCATGGGCAGCGTGTTGTTGTTATAGACAGCCATCTGGAAGAAGGCCGGATAGATTACACCTGCCGTAAAGAAGAAGTAGCCGACGTTCATCCAGACAGACATCTTGCCGATAATCATCAGCGGCAACAGGATGATGGGCGGAATGAACAGCAGCAGGACGTTGAAGTAGTACTTTGCCGTGAGCAGTTGCAGGATGCTCTCGCGGCGGCTCATCAGTCCGTCGATGTAGTTGCCTTCGTAGCACATGATGGTGATAAGTGTCATCATGCCCAGCACGATGTAGTTGTAGAGGCAGATGAATGAGCGCATGAAGTCTAAGTTGTCATAAATATCCGTGAAGTACATGATGACGCTGAACATCACCATGAAACCGATGCCGACGTAGAAGCTCATCTTCACCGTCTTGTTGCGCATCCGTTGCTTCACCTCAAGCTTCAGGTACTCGCCGAGCTTGCCGTAGCGGTTCAGGAAGTTGAACTGTGTGGCATGTTTGATTTCCTTGTCCTCCTTTTTCCCTATTTCAGCATGCACCATACCCATCTGCAGGCGGAAGTTCGCCCAGTAGAGGAGCGCTATGAGAATGCAGGCGCAGAGGAAAGGCAGGAAGTCCCACTTGAGGAAGCTGTACATCAGCAGGGTGCTGGGCATGTCGAGGGGATTCTTGTCGGGCACGAGCATGATGGCAAGCAGGGCGCCATGGATGGCGGCAGGCAGCAGCGTCCAGGCCAGATGCTTCAGGATGAGAGCCCGGCAGAAGAGATAGAAGAAGCCGTTGGCTATGCAGAGCAGCCACCAGCCGAGCAGCCATCCGAAGAATGCCACCCATCCCAAGGGAACGGTTATGGTGATGAGTCCGAACGGCACGAGCAGGAACCACCAGTACAGATTGCCCCAGGCCAGGCCGGAGCGAATGAGATAGGTGTGCATCAGGAAGGAGCGGCGCACGGGCAGCAAGGCATAGGGCTGTGCACGCTGTGCCGGTGTCTCCTGAAGCCCAAAGCGAAGCCAGAAGTCAATGATGAGCAGGTAGAGCATGCCTCCATCGAAGACATGGAAGGCTGCCACACCGTTGTAGCTGTTCTTCATGCCGATGCCCATCACCACGCCCATGAAGAGGAGGATGGCTGCAAAGTAGAGCCAGTAGAAGACCATGAGGAACTTCATGAAGCGGTTCTTGTCGAGCATCGGATGCCGTTCGTCCTGAAGATTGGCATTATGCCTGATGAGCCTGTAAAGCTTGTATGAGTTCATCGTGCCAGATATTTTTCCGCTTCCATCGCAGCCTTTGCCCCGCTGCCAGCGGCAATGACTGCCTGGCGGTAGCGCGGGTCGGCCACGTCGCCTGCCACATAGACTCCGGGAATGGACGTGCGGGGCGAGTCGCCTTCGCTGAGCAGATAGCCCTCGGCATCGGTCTGGAGCCAAGGCGTGAAGAGTTCGCTGTTGGGATGATGACCGATGGCAAGGAAGAAGCCGTCGATGGGCAGGTCGTACCGTCGTTCGTCGCTTTCACCCTTCCTGTATACAAGATGTGCTCCCTCCACTCCGTCCTCTCCGTAGAGGCCAAGTGTGTTCGTCTCGAAGAGCACCTCTATCTTCTCGTTGCTGAACACGCGGTCCTGCATAATCTTGCTGGCGCGGAGGAAGGGCTTGCGCACGATGAGATAGACCTTCTGGGCCAGTCCTGCCAGATAGTTCGCCTCTTCGCAGGCTGTGTCGCCGCCTCCCACCACGGCCACTACCTTCTTGCGGTAGAAGAAGCCGTCGCAAGTGGCACAGGCACTCACGCCCTTGCCCATGTACGTCTGCTCGTCGGCGAGCCCGAGGTACTTGGCGCTGGCACCGGTGGCAATGATGAGGCTGTCGGCCTCCCACTGGCTCCCGTCGTCGAGGGTGATGCGGAACGGCCGCACACCGAGGTCGACACTTGTCGCCACATTGGGGAGCATCGTCGTTCCGAAGCGTTCAGCCTGCCTCCGCATGCTGTCCATCAACTCGCCTGCATCGACGCCGTCGGGGAAGCCGGGGAAGTTCTCCACTTCCGTGGTGATGGTGAGCTGGCCACCGGGTTGTGGACCTTCGAGCAGGGTGGGGGAGAGGTTAGCCCTGCCTGCATAGATGGCAGCTGTGTAGCCCGCAGGCCCGCTGCCTATAATCAAGAGCTTTGTACTATTCATGCTATCTCATATCATTGATTAATACATTGGGATAATCCTTCTCCGGGAAGGTGAAGAACGTGTCGCCAAGGTTGACGTTACCCGTGAAGCCGGTGATGCTGACGCGTTGCCAGTCGTTGCTCTCGCGCACCCTGATGCAAAGCGGCTGGTAGTCGCTCTTGCGTATGTCGACGTACACCTCCTTGACGTCCATCTTGGCATACTTCGCTTTCAGGTATACCTCGTACACAGGGTCGCCTCGCAGCACGGACTCCTTGACACTAATCTTGAAGCCTTTCTTGTATATCTCCATGAAGGTGTAGGGGTTCATGGCGGCCATCTCTTTGCGCGATGGCTCGTCGATGCTCACTTCGTTGCTGCTGGGCACGTAGCACCAGCGGGTCTTGCCGTCGTACCAGGTGGTGACGCCGTCGGCATCCAGCTTCAGCTTGCTTCCCTGAAGCCACATGGTGCCTGTCGCAGAAGCGCGTTCCGTCGTCCCGGCAAAGATGCTTGCATGGTATTCTATCTTCACGTTGCCAGCCTGCCGGATGCGGTCGGCTGCAATGTCGAGTACCTTCATGGCATCTTGGGCCATTAAAAGCTGAAAGGGTGAAAAAGTGAAAAGGTAAATAAAAAGCAGGAATGCTATGCGTTTCATAATCTTTGGCTTTTTCATTTCTTAATTGTTGTGTTTGTCCTATTTAATGTTCTTGTTGTCCTTTTAACCTTTTCACCTTTTCACCTTTTCATCTGAGGTTGTCCATAATCATCATCAGCTGGTCTTCGCTGACGCAGAGCACTTCGCGGGGCTTGCTGCCCTTGGCAGGCCCTACGATGCCCGCTTTCTCGAGCTGGTCCATCAAACGGCCTGCACGGTTGTAGCCAATAGAGAACTTGCGTTGTATCATGCTGGTGCTGCCGTTCTGCTCGTTGACGATGAGTCGTGCGGCATCCTCGAACATGGGGTCGAGGTGCGTCATATCCACGTCGGCAATGCTGTTCTCGTCGTCGCCGTCGAGTGGAACTTCGGGCAGGAGGTAGGGCGAGACATAGCTTTGTTGCTTGGCGATGTAGTTGACGATGTCCTCCAACTCATCAGTATCGATGAATGCACATTGTATGCGGACGGGCTCCGAGCCTGTCATCAGCAGCATGTCTCCCTTGCCGACGAGCTGGTTGGCACCGGTTCGGTCGAGGATTGTCTTGCTGTCGACGCCCGACGAGACCTTGAAAGCCATTCGGGCCGGGAAGTTAGCCTTGATGGTGCCGGTGATGATGTTGGCTGTGGGGCGCTGTGTGGCAATAATCATGTGGATGCCGACGGCGCGGGCCAGTTGGGCAATGCGGGCGATGGGAAGCTCTATCTCCTTGCCTGCCGTCATGATGAGGTCGCCGTACTCGTCGATGACAACCACGATGTAGGGCATATAGCGGTGTCCGTTCTGCGGGTTGAGCTGCCGTTCGCGGAACTTCTCGTTGTATTCCTTGACGTTCCTTGCGTGAGCCTTCTTCAGGAGGTCGTAGCGGTTGTCCATCTCTATGCAGAGGCTCTTGAGCGTCTGGATGACCTTGTTTACGTCGGTGATGATGGGTTCCTCCACGTCTTCGTTGCCTTCTACCTGTGCCAGGAAGTGCTTGACGATGGGTGCATAGAGGCTGAACTCCACCTTCTTCGGGTCGATCATCACGAGCTTCAGCTCTGCCGGATGCTTCTTGTAGAGGAGCGACGTGAGGATGACGTTCAGGCCGACAGACTTGCCTTGGCCCGTTGCACCGGCCACGAGCAGGTGCGGCATCTTAGTGAGGTCGGCCATGAAGACTTCGTTGGTGATGGTCTTACCCAGGGCCATCGGCAGTTCGTAGTCTGTCTCTTGGAACTTGCGGCTGTTCAGGATGCTTTCCATCGATACCATCTGCGGCTTGGCGTTCGGCACTTCGATGCCGATGGTGCCCTTGCCGGGGATGGGTGCAATGATGCGGATGCCGAGGGCGCTGAGGCTGAGGGCAATGTCGTCTTCCAGATTGCGAATCGTGCTGATGCGGATGCCGGGGGCTGGCGTAATCTCGTAGAGCGTGATGGTGGGGCCGATGGTGGCTTTCGTGTTGTCGAGTATCTCAACGCGGAAGTTGCGCAGCACCGTCTTGATGCGGTTCTTGTTGTTGCGCTGCTCCTCCATGTCGATGGCGTTCGACGATGTGTCGTAGTGCCTGAGCAGGTCGATGGTGGGGTACTTGTAATTCTCGAGGTCGAGCTTCGGGTCATAGGGCTCCAGGGCGCCGTCGTCGCCCAGGCTGGCCTTCTCCGGTTCATGGCCGACGACTACCGTTATGTCGTCGGTGTCGGGTTCTTCTTTCCCCTTCAGAAGTGCCAGCGGGTCGTCGCCGAACTCTATGGTGGTTGCTGTTGTAGAGGCATCGTAGGCGAAAGGCGTCCGCACTTCTGTCTCGCCGTCGTGGTTGTCCTTTTCCGTCAGGGCATCCTCGCTGTCGGGCATCAGGGGGTATTCCACTTCCGTTGCCTCGCTTTCCACATCGCTGCCGGTTCCCGCCTCGTCCTCATCAGGCTGTTCGTCTACGTCTTTCTTGCGGATGACGAAGTGCCGCAGGCAGGTGATGGCTTCTTCGCTCAGGTAGAAGAGGTAGAGCAGGGCGGAGAGGATGAAGATGAGCAGCGTGCCCAGTCCGCCTACCTTTTCCATGAGGAACTGCAACTCGTTGCGACCTATCATGCCGCCCCAGATGATGTATGAGTCCTGAACCAGGTTGGGGAAGAGGTGGACGATGTAGGCAGCGAAGGCGGAGGCCCAGGCCATGATGATCATGCAATTGATGAACCAGAGGTGCAGACGCACCTTTGCCAGCCCCATGATGCGTATGCTGGCTGCGAGCAGCAGCACGGGGATGAGGATGGACGAGAGCCCGAAGGTGTTGTCCATCAGCCAATGGGCCACTTCGTACCCCCAGCGGCCCAGCCAGTTGGCTGCCGTGTAGGACTCGCTGGTGACGTACTTCTGGTCTTCAGCTCCGGTGAAGACGTGCGAGATGAGGGCAATGAGGACGGCCAGCGAGAGTGTAGCCAGGACGGCGCCCCAGACGAAGCGGAGATTGTCCTTGTGCTCGCCGCGAACTTCGGGGTCGACGTCGCCATTACCGGCAATGTTGGCACGCATCCAGTTGAACGAACGGAGCCAAGCCGGTTGTTGCGCCGTCCCCTTGGGGCCTTTTTTCTTTTTCGTGTCGCCCTTATGTGGTTTGACGCTTTTCTTTGCGTTCATGCTTTGTGTTTCCTTTATTTTAATGCGGGTGCAAAGATACGGAAAAATTCTCAGACATATCATTTTTCGCTGAATTATTTTCCTCTGTTTTCTGTATTTCTGTGTTGAAAGTTACGGTTGGAGCTGTTGTGAAAGCAGCCCGGCTTTGTTGTCTGTATCGGCCGATTGCCCGGAGTTTGTCCCTGCCGGAGTGCCTGCCGCACCGAAGGAAAGTCCTTCTGTCTGGAAATAAAAAGAAAAACTTCTGCTTTCGTTTTGCGTTTCATTCTTTTTTTCGTACCTTTGCAGCCGCTTTTGAATAGGCTCACATTATATTATTGCATTATATGGAACTGGATATGCTGACTGCTGTGTCGCCTGTCGACGGGCGATACAGGAGCAAAACGGAGCCCTTGGCGGCTTTTTTCTCAGAGTATGCACTCATCCGCTATCGTGTCCGTGTCGAGGTGGAATATTTCATCGCCCTTGTTCATCTTCCCTTGCCGCAGCTGCAGGGCTTCCCTGTCAGCGACGATAGCCTTCGCGACATCTACCGCAATTTCACGGAGCAGGATGCACAGCGCGTCAAGGACATCGAGTCCGTCACGAACCACGACGTCAAGGCTGTGGAGTATTACATCAAAGAGCAGTTCGACCGCATCGGCGGGCTCGATGCCTACAAGGAGTTCATCCATTTCGGCCTTACCAGTCAGGACATCAACAACACCAGTGTCCCCCTCAGCATCAAGGAAGCCTTGGAGCAGGTGTACTATCCTCTCGTCGAGGAGCTGATAGCCCAGCTTGCGCAGTATGCCGACGATTGGAAGGACGTTCCCATGCT
>R26__coassemble_1524_pt1 | contig 11449 bp, 6 predicted proteins | sample R26__metabat2_high_PE_049 | metagenome-assembled genome bin R26 | reverse complement strand
CCCTTAAAGGGAGGGCTTCCTTTGCGGAAAACTCGCCTGGTTTCTCCCCCTTTAAGGGGGAGTCAGAGAGGGTCTTGGAGTTAGAGAGGGCTTCCAACACTTCCCAAACCGCCACTCCTGCCTCTCCTGCGGCGGCAAAGAGCTTCCTGACCGTAGTGTCGCCGATGCCGCGGGCTGGTTTGTTGATGATGCGGCGCAGGGACTCCTCGTCGTAGGGATTGACCGAGAGGCGGAGATAGCAGAGGAGGTCCTTGATCTCCTCGCGCTGATAGAACGACATGCCTGCGTAGATGCGGTAGGGGATGCGCCCGTAGAGGAAGCTGTCCTCTATCTTGCGGCTCTGGGCGTTGGTGCGGTAGAGCACGGCGATGCCCTTGTAGGGAACGCCCGAGCGGTGCGCCTTCTGCACTTCCCGCAGGATGATGTTGGCCTCGTCGATGTCGCTATAGGCTGTGAAGATCGCCAGGGGGTTGCCCACTTCCTTCTCGCTGAACACGCTCTTGGCTATCTGTTCGCGGTTGTTGCGAATGAGGCTTCCTGCGGCGTTGACGATGGTCTGTGTGGAACGGTAGTTGCGCTCGAGCTTGAAGAGGCGGGCGCCTGGATAGGTTTCCTGGAAGTGCAGGATGTTGTCGATGTTGGCACCGCGGAAGCTGTAGATGCTCTGTGCGTCGTCGCCCACGACGCAGACGCGCTGCCTGCGGTCGGTGAGCTGCCGGATGATCTGGTGCTGGGCGTAGTTGGTGTCCTGATACTCGTCGACCAGTACGAAGTGGAAGCGGTCCTGCCAGGCGTCCTTCACCTCGGCATGGTGCTCGAAGAGGAGCCAGGTGCACAGCAGCAGGTCGTCGAAGTCCATGGCGTTGGCCTGCTTGCAGCGTTCCTGGTAGCGCTTGTATATCTCGGCTGTGAGGGTGCGCTTCGAGAACTCGTCGCTCTCGCGGAACTCGCGTACGGCCCGGTAGCCGGAGGGCAGGACAAGGTGGTTCTTGGCCGCCGAGATGCGGTTCTGTATGGCACCGGGCTTGTAGACCTTCTCGTCGAGCGCCATCTCGCGGATGATGAGCTTCAGCAGGCTCAGGCTGTCGGCCGTGTCGTAGATGGTATAGTTGGTGTCGTAGCCCAGCCTGTGGCCTTCGACGCGAAGGATGCGAGCGAAGATGCTGTGGAACGTGCCCATCCAGAGCGAGGAGGCCTTCTCGGGGGAGACAAGCGTGGCGATGCGGTCGCGCATCTCGCGGGCCGCCTTGTTCGTGAAGGTCAGGGCCAGGATGTTCCAGGGCAGCATCCCCTGCTCCAGGAGATAGGCTACCTTATAAGTGAGGACGCGCGTCTTGCCGCTGCCCGCACCGGCTATGACCAGCGAAGGCGCATCCGTGCAGAGCACGGCCTCGCGCTGGTTGGGGTTGAGGTCTTCTAAGTTAATCATGTTAGATGGGGGCGAATATATATTGGATGCACTGCCAGCAGAACGACACGACGATGGCAAAGGGGATGGCCAGCGGATGCCGACGGATGCTGTGCGTGAGCATCTTGGTCCAGGGCTCGTGCTTGCCGTGGCCGTAGCACAGGCAGAAGACGATGAAGGAGAGCCAGCCGAGGAAGAACAGGCCGTCGAGCAGGGGACTGCCGGCCAGACCGCCCGTGATGCTGAGCAGCGGACTGTCGGGGCTGACGGCAGCAAGCAGGATGCTGACGAGCACGGCGGCATAGACGGCAGCACAGCGATAGAAGCGCGGCTGGCGGAAGGTGTTGCCCAGCGGCAGCAGGCTCTGCCCTATCACGCCCTGCATCATCAGCAGGCAGAGGGCAAAGGCCACGAGGCGGCTGTGCAGGCAGTCGCTGGCGTGGCGAAAGAGCCAGCGCAGGCCCTCGTCGTCGAGAAGGCTGCGGCAAGGCACGCCCAGCGCCGCGAGCACCCACGAGAGCAGCGGCAGCAAGGCCGCCACGACAAGCAGGCAGGCGAAGTAGCGCTCGTTACTGCTCATCGGCTACAAGGTTGTCGGGGTCGAGGATATGCAGCTGAATGGCACGGACCACGAGGCGCACGGCATTCACGCCGCTACGTTCCCGTTCGGAGAACAGACGGTTCACGAGGTCCACCTGGCGCTTCTCCAGGCTCTTCGTGCTGAAGGGCATCTGTCGCAGTCCGGCTATCATGTCCTTCGTGTAGCCCAGAGCCAGGTGGCGCAGGAAGCGTTCGTCGTACTCGTCTATCTCGTACTCCACGAAAGCGTCGATGGAAGCCTGCTCGCGGCACACCACCTTGCGGAAGCGTGCCATCACCTTCTCCAGGAAGGGCTCGTTGAAGACCAGGTGACGGCCGTGCATCACCTGCATCACATCGTCGCGCTGCAGGAGGTTGCCCGTCTTGAGGATGATGCCGTCGGCTCCTGCACCGAGCACATCCACCCAGAGCCGTTCGTTGAGAATCTCGCCGGTGAAGACGAGAATCTTCATGTCGGCATAGCGCGAACGCAGCTGCCGGCAGATGTCGACGCCGACGGTGGTGCTGCCGCCCAGCCCCAGGTCGAGCAGGACGAGGTCGGGCTGTCCCTCGCGCAGCAGCTTCCAGAACTCACTCTCGCCGGAAGCTGTGCCGATAATCTCTGCCTCCGGCACTTCGGTCTGCAGTATCTGCTGGGTGCCCTTCAGCTCCAGCCTGTCGTCTTCCACGATGATTACTTTGAACTTTTCCATATCTTTCCTTTCTTTTTGTTATCGTTGTTTGGCCTCCAGGAGCGAGAAGACTATCCTGCACCCCTCGGCCGTGTCCTCTGCCACAAGGCGAAGGCCGAGGTGGCCGCAGGCAGCATCGTGTTCGCGCACTATCTGCCGCATGACCAGGAACTCCAGCCGCTCCGTCTGAGGCGAGAAGAGCTCCTGCAGCTGCTGAGGCGTGAACGACCGTCCTTTCACATTATATATAATATAGACCATGCCGTCGTGTCGGTCAACTTCGAGCGTGAAGTCGGCCGACATCACAGCAATCAGTTGGTCGAGAAGCAGGCGAAGCAGCATCTCGTCGCCCTGCACTAGGGCATCCGTCGGCTGGCACTCCACGCCTTGCTCCCGGGCGTAGGCGAAGAGGTCGCTCACCCTGACCGTCTGCAAGCGCAGGGGCGACTGGTCGGTCTGCCGCTGGGCCTGCTCGTAGAGGAGCATGTAGATGTGGCGGTAATAGGTGACGAGGTCGAGCAGGTTGCGGTGCGTCTCGGCATCGAAGCCCTTCTGCTGCATCTCGTCTATCATCTGCTTGATGCGCGGAGGGAAGTACATCGTCTCGTGCTTGATGGTGCTCAGCGAGCCAGCGAGTATCTGGTTCATGACATACAGGCGGTCGTGCTCGAAGCGAAGCCGCTGCACCTTGTCGCCGGTGTCCTCGATGCAGACTTCCGTCTCCCGTATCTTTGCCAGGGCAGCGGAAAGCCTCTGCTGAAGGTCCTGGACGGGCTTGCGGAGCTGTGGCTGCTCGAAGCCTTGCATAATGGCCTGCAGCTCGCCGTCCATCGTCGCAGCATTCTCCGGGAAGGAAAGGAGCACAGCAGTCAGGCGCTGGTAGAGGTCGTCGAGCGAAGCACGGTGGCGCAAGCGGTGGCGCAGCACGACGCGGTAGAACAGGGCAAGGGATGCGATGAGCAGCAGGACTATCAGGACATAGAGCACCCGCGAGTCGGCTGTCATCTTCTCCAGCTGCTGGCAGTCCGAGGCAAGCGACTCGTCCGTGCTGTAGAGGCGGTGCAGGCGCACACATTCCGCATTGCTCCGGCGATAGGCATCCCACTTGCCGAGGGCTTGGGCTGCAATGGCCTGCTCGTTGAGGAGCGAGACGAGCAAAGGCGTGTCGAGGGGTTCCTCTATGGCTGCAACGGCATCTTCCGAGTAGCGGAAAGCATCAGCAAACCGACCTTGCAGGTTCGCATTGTAGGTCGAGTCGTAGAGTTCGTAGCAACGGTGCGGCATTGCCTGGGCCACAGCACTGAGGAGCAGGAACACCAGAGGCAGGACCCTGGGCAGGCGGAACCAGAAGCGGCTCCCCTTCCCGAGCTGGCTCTCCACGCCGAAGTCGCAGACATTGAAGAGCGACGAAAGCTTCTTGTAGCTGCCGATGATGCCCTTGCAGTTCATGATGCCGAAGCCGAAGCCCTTGCCGGCATTGGGTGTGCCCAGACGGCTCGGGTCGTAGACCTTGCTGTCGTTCAGCGTCTGCACATCCTCGGGGGAAAGTCCGATGCCGGTGTCGCAGACGCTTACCTCGACGTAGTCGTCCGTCTCACTGAGACAGACGGACACCTTGCCGCCGACCGGCGTGAACTTGCGGGCATTGTCGACCAGGGTGTTGACCATAAAGAGCGTCAGCGGCTTGTCGGCCTTCACGACGAGGTCCGTCTCGGACACCTCGAGCTTGAGCTGTTGCTGCTCGAAGGCATATTGCTGCATCGCAATGACATGCAGGACGTCGCTGAGCGGGAAGCGTGTCACCTGCAGGCTGAGTTTCCCCTGCTGCATCTGAATCCACGAGGTCAGGCGGTCGTTGATGGTCATCATGCCGGAGCAGAGTTCCTGAATGTACGAAAGGTGCTCGGTGACGTTGCCGCCTGCTGCGTCGAGCTTCCTGACTTCCGCTATGACGCGGTCCAGGTAGGGTATGATGGCATAGACTACGGAAAGCTTCGTACGGCCGAAGACGTGGCGCTCCTGCTGCCGGAGGATGCGCTGCTGCATGACCTGACATTCTTCCCTGCTCTCCTCTGCTCGTTCCTCGCCGTCGTGCAGGAGTTCGCTTAGTCTTTTGTTGACTTGCTGGCAGGCTTCGCTGGAGGCAATCTCGCGAATCTTCTGTTCGGAGGAACGCGAATGGCGCTTCAGCTGCCGATAGTAAACGGCGGACAGGATGGCGACCGTGGCGGCAAGCAGAAGAAGGAAGAGGAACTGCACCTGTTCGCTGACGGCTTCCTGCTTGAGCAAGGCTTTGCGGCTGTCGAGCTCCCTGTCCTGTCGCGATTCGTCGAGCAGGTCGAGGTAGATGTTGCGGTGGCCGTCGGCAAGGGGTTTGTCGCCCAGTGCGCTGTAGGTCAGGCTGAGGTTCTCGTGTATGCCAGCCAGCCAGGGTGTCACCTGATAGGGCGAACGGCTGTGGTCGGCAGCGAGGTGAAGGGCCGAACGGAAGCTGGTGAGCGCCTCGCCGTAGTGCCCTGCCGAGAAATAGACCTCGCCCAGGGTGCGCAAGGCACAGGCCGTCTGGAAGAGGTCGTTGTACCGACGGAAGAGGGACACCGAATGGTGTGCCATAGCAGCAGCAAAGCGCTGCCGGCCGGAGGGCAGGCTGTCGCTCATCCAGCTCTGGTGCTCGCCGTAGAGGAAGGCGTAGGCATCGGGGCGCTGCTGCATGATGTCGCTAGCGCGGAGCGAGTCGGACACCATCGAAGCCAGCGACTGGAGGGCGTTCGCCTCGAAGTAAGTGAAGCGGTTGGCCTTTGCCAAGGTGTAGACACGGAACAGGTGGTTGAACTCCGCGACGGTCACTTCCTGGGGCGTTCCCTCGACGAGTCCGCCGCTGCCCATCATGTAATGGTAGTAGAGCCACTGCGTCGTGTCGGTCTCGAGGTTGACGTACAGGGCTGCATCCTGTATCTCGCTGCGGGCTGCGCTGTCCTGCCCGAGGTAATAATAATAGGTGGAGGCGACGATGTGGAACTCCGTGAGTGCATAGTGCAGGCGGTGCTGCTGACGGGGGGTAAGGCTGTTTTCCTCGGAGAGGATGCGCCTGAGACGCTTCTGTGCACTGAGGCGGTTGTCGAAGAAAGCTTTCCCGTGGCCGATGCGCTGCATTATCTTCATGGTAAGCACGTCGGAGGCGAGCAGCTCCAGCTGGTTACGGCTGGTGTCACGGACCTTCCGGAGCAGGTAGAGCGCCTGGTCGTAGCGCATCTGCTGGTAGCAGACGTAGGCCATATTGTTGAGCGCCTCGGCCTGTCCGTCAGAGCCTTTCGGCGAGAGGGAACGGGCGGCCTGGGCTGCCCGGAGGGAGGCGGAGATGTCGGAATAGCGCAGGCGGTAAGCCTCGTCGTTGTACCGTTCTGCCAACACCGATTCGCGCTCTCCGACCGCCGTGCAGGCAGCAAGAGCAAGAAGGAAGATGAGGAGAAGGGCACTTTGGGCTTTCATCGGTTCGGCGGTTTAGCTTACGAGGTAAAGAATGATGCTCTGACAAGGATGTAGACAAGTGTCAGGGGAAAGACTGCAAAGAGGGGAATGAAGTCCAGCCGCCGGTAGCCGCTGACGGTATAGGCGGACGAATTGGCCGGGACGGTCAGGCGCAGGCGGGTGGCGGCCCACTGATAGAGAGCATAGACGCCCATGCCGCAGCACACGCCCCAAAGCGTGCCGGCCAGGATGTCGAGCGGGAAATGGACGCCCAGGTAGATGCGGCTGTAGCTGGAGAGACAGGCCCACAGCAGCAGCACGGGGCTGACCTTCCTGTCGCGGAACAGGAGGATGAAGAAGGTGCTCACGCTGAAGGTGTTGGCCGCATGGCTGGAGATGAAGCCGTACAGGCCGCACCGATAGCCGTTCACCAGGTCGATGACGTCGGCAAGGTCGGGGCTTTGCGACGGGCGCAGCCTGTGGAAGAAGGGCTTGCAGAAGCCGCTGGCGAACTGGTCGGCAAGCGTCACGAGCAATGCCACCATGACAATGAGGAACAGACTGCCGCGCCAACTGTTGTTGCGGACAATGGCATAGAGCAGGCAGGCAAACAGAGGTATCCACGTAGAGGTTTCCGTTATGGTCATCATGATGCCGTCGAGGTAGGTGGACGACGAGCCGTTCAGGGCAACCAGGAGTGCCTTGTCCCACTGTATCAGTTGTTCTATCATGGCATGGAGAGGAGTGAAAAATTTGCTACCGCCTTAGTTCTTATTTTGATTTCGGAACAGTGAATCAGATGACGACGAAGGCTTTCTTGGGAATCCAGCCCACCTTGCCGTCGGCGATGCTCACTTCGCACCACTCCTTGAGGCTGCTGTCGCGAATCTCCACCTTGGAGCCCTCGTGCAGGACGAAAAGGTCGTTGCCGCTGTCGGTCGGCGTGCTCTTGACGGTGACGGCGGGCGTCGTGATGATGCCGCTCGCGTGTGTCTGCTTGAGGCTCTCCTGCCTTGAGGCACAGACATTGGAGAGCACGCACACCAGCAGCAGGACGATGGACGCGGAGAGGGTGGCCTTCCTGACCGACACGCTGCCGGATGCCCAGAAAAGCAACAGCGAGGCGAGCATGAGCACGAAGCTGAGCAGGGCAAGGGCGGTCCAGGTGCGGAGGCTGAGCCAGTTCGTCATGATGCGGAAATAGGTGAAGAGGATGAACTCGTGCTGCGGGATGATTTTGTCGATAGTCTTCGTGCGGGCGAGCTCGAGGTTGAAGAGGATGTCCTTATCGCTGGGGCTGAGCTGCAGGGCACGCTCGAACCAGAGGATGCTGTGGGCTATGTCGTCGGTGCGATAGTAGGCGCAGCCCAGGTTGTAGCAGACGTCGGACGTGAGGTTCTGCTCTGCCAGCTGACCGTAGAGCTTGACCGCCGTGGCATAGTCGGCACGGGCGTAGGCACTGTCGGCCTCGGTCTTCACCACCGAAAGGGTGTCGGCTGCCTGTGCGAACAGGGCGGTGAGGGCGAAAAGAATGAAGAGGATATTGCGTTTCATCGTGTGCTGAAGGTTATTTGTGCGACTTGAGCAGGCTGTCCATCCGTGTGATGACATCGGAGGCCTGCTGATAGATTTTCTCTTTAGCCATGCTGGGATTGTCGACGGGAGCATAGCGTGCGAACTCGCAATCGCTGAGGACGGCGATGAAGGCATCCACTACCTGCTGCTCTACGCCGCGCTCGGTGAGTTTGCTGATGACGTTGTCCTTCGTGAGCTCGCCCTGGGGCAGCGACAGCTTGTCGCCTGCGTAGCCGACCAGAGCCCGCATGACTTCGTCGTAGAAGGCTGCGTCGCTCTGTCCCTCCTTCCCGTGCATGAGCTTTGCTGCGAGCTTGAGGCGGCGCGATGCCACCTTGCCGGCCTTCTTGCCCTTCACGCTCCAGGAGTTGGGGTTGAGCCTTTGCTGACGCCTCATCCAGAGCACTGCGATGACGAAGGCGGCGAGGAGCAGGACGTAGGTGAGCCAATAGGCGGAGGAGCCGAAGAAGTCGTATGCGTCGGCTTTCTTCAGTTTGCCCAGTTTGATGAAGCGTATGTCGTTGCTCAGGACGTTGAGGTCTTCCTGCTCGCGGGTATAAGCCACGGCATGTCCCTTAGCCTTTGCCACGGCCAGACTGAACGAGTCGGTCCGGACGGTGTTGTACTGCGCTTTCTCGGGGTCGAAGTAGCAGAACTCGACGGGCGGGATGGAGTACTTGCCTCCGTGGCGGGGCACGACGACATAGTCGTAGGTGATGTTACCCTTCGAGCCCATGGCTGTGCTGGTCGTCTTGTTGTCCTCCTTAGGTTCGTAGACCTCGAAGTCCTGGGGGAAGCGGACCTGCGGAGCCTTGATGAGCTTCATGTTGCCCTGTCCGCTGACGACGAGGCGCAGGGTGGCGGCATCGTTGGCATTGACCTGCTCGGGCGTCAGTGTGGCCGAGACGGAGAACTTGCCGACGGCGCCCGAGAAGCCCGATGGCTTGGGCGTGGGCAGGGGCAGCACTTCTATCTCGACGGCGGGCGCGGTGATTTGCTTGCGCACCATCTGCGAGAGACTGCCGCCGCCGAAGAAGATGTCGAAGGGGTCCATCGAGTGGTTCTGCACCTCCACCTGTGTGTCGAAGGTGATGCCGGGCACGCGGAGCTTGCCGGTCTTCTGCGGGAAGAGCACATACTGCTTCCAGACGGCTGTGCCATAGTTGCGGCCGTTCACGCGCTCGTACTTCAGCGAGAGCTGTGCCTCGCGGTCCATCTCCTGCACATGGCAGCCGTCTATCTGGGGCATCTCGCCCGATATCTGCTGGATGTTGACCAGGGTGTAGAGCTTGTAGGTGAGCATGACTGCTTCCTGCTCGTATATCTTCTGCCGGTTGGCAGTGACGGTCATGTAGAGCTCGTCCTTGCTGATACCGCCGCCTGAGGCTCCGCCCTGCCGCTGCCGCGGGTTGCCGCCCTGCTGCTGCGAGCCGCCTTGCTGCTGGCTGGGCGCAGAGGATGCCGGGAGCACCTCGATGCTGGCCGTGCCGCTCCTGACGGTCTTCCCGTCTACGACGATGGATGCCGCAGGCACCTGGAGGGTGCCCTCCTTGGTCGGCACGACGGTGTAGGTGAACGTCATGGTGCTGCTCTGAGTGGTGCGTCCGTTCGTCATCGAGAAGCTGCTGGACTGACTGGTGCTGGGTCCGTAGAGGACGTTAAAGCCCTGGAAGTCGCCCACCTGGAAGTTACCCACGTCCGTGGTGTTGGCTACGTAGCTGATGCGGATGCGCTGGCCCACCTCGGCCTGCGAGGGTGCCTGCACCTTGAATGTCACCTGGGCGCAGACGACGCCTGTCATGAGGATTGATAAAAGCAGAAAGCTGTATAGTCTTCTCATCGTTTCTTATCGTATGTCTGTTTCGTTTTTGCCAGAGCTCCTGGCTCTGATGGTTGTCTTGTCGTGGAGCATCGCGTGGCGCCGCGTGGCGTGTGGGTCAACACAGCTAGGCTCTTCCGAAATAAGAGCTAGGCTCTTCTGAAAAAAGCGTTAGGCTCTTCCGGAATAAGAGCTAGGCTCTTCCGAAAAAAGCGTTAGGCTCTTCCGGGAGAAGCGCGTGCGGCATTACCACTGCTTCTGCAGGTGTTTCTGCCTGCGCTGCTGCTGTGCCCGCTGTATCTTCTCCTGCGTGGCCTTCTCGTCCTGCATGGCAGCGTTGAGCATCTGCTCGGCATTCTCGCGGCTCATCTGGTCGGGCTGCGGTTGCTGCTGCTGCTCTTCCTCCTTCTGCTGCTGTTGCTGTTGCTGCTGTTGCTTCTCTTCCTTCTCGTCCTTGCCCTGCTCGTCCTTCTGTTGGTCCTGGCTCTGCTGGTTCTGCTGGTTCTTCTTGAGCTGGAAGAGGCTCAGGGCATAGTTGTAGCGCGTCTCGTCGTTGGTCGGGTCGTTGCGCAGGGAGTTGCGGTAGCAGGCCACGGCCTTGTCGAACTGCTTGGCGGACTGCAGCACGACGCCCATGTTGTGGTATATCTGAGCCAGACGTTGCTTGTCCTTCTCCAGGCGGGCAGCCGTCTCGTACTCCTTCATGGCATCCTCGGCTTTGTTCTGGTAGAGCAAGGCATTGCCCAGGTTGTAGTGCGAGATGGGGTTGGTGTTGTCGCGCTCGATGGCCTTCTGGTACTCCACCTGCGCCTTGTCCCAGACGCTGTCGCGCATCAGGCGGTTGCCGCGGCGGATGTAGTCCCTGTCGGTCTGCGACATTGCCGTGAGGCTGAAGCAGAGCAGGCAGAAGGCAAGGGACAAGGGGCTGACTCCCCTACCCCCTTTAGAGGGAGAAAGAAGGCGGCGCAGCCAGGTGGTCCTGCTCTCGCGCTCGAGCAGAAGGACATCAATGAGCAGGAAGAGCAGACCGATAAGGATGAAGCCCTGGAACTGCTCGTCGTACTCGCTGTATATCTGGCTCTCTATCTTGGCTTTGGACAGGCGGTCGAGCTGCTCCGACAGCTTCTTCTGCGCCGAGCTGCTGTTGTCGACGTAGATATAGGAGCCGCCGCCGGCCGTGGCTATCTCGCGGCACATCTCTTCGCTGAGCTTCGAGACGACGGTGTTGCCCTCCTCATCGATGATGTACTGACCGGTGCCCGGGATGGGGATGGGTGCGCCTCCGGGATTGCCGATGCCCAGCACATAGACGCGGACACCTTGCTCCGCGGCCTGCTTCGCTGCCTCTACGCCCCGCGCCTCATTGTCCTCGCCGTCGGTGATGACGAAGATGGCACGCGACACGTCCTCCTGTTGTGTGAAGCTGCGCATCGACAGGTTGATGGCCTCCGCTACGTCCGTGCCCTGAACGCTAATCATGGAGGGCGAAATCGTCTCCAGGAACATCTTGGCACTCACGTAGTCGCTGGTGATGGGCAGCTGCACGAAGGCCTGACCGGCAAAGACGACAAGGCCTATCTTATCGTCCTTCATGCTGTTCACCATGTTGCTGACCAGCATCTTGGCCTTCTCCAGTCGGTTGGGCTTCACGTCCTCGGCCAGCATGGAGTTGCTGACGTCCAGCGCTATGATGGCTTCGATGCCCATGCGCTCGCGGGTGTCGAGGCGCGTGCCGAACTGCGGACGGGCCAGGGCGACGATAAACGAGGCCAGGGCAGCCATCGCCAGCCAGAACTTCACCTCGGGCCGCCAGCGCGACACGCCAATGAAGAGCTGCCGCGTCAGGTCCGGGTCGCCGAAGCGACGAACCTGCTGCTTCTTCTTATATATAATATAATAATGTATAGC
>R26__coassemble_1463_pt1 | contig 11722 bp, 9 predicted proteins | sample R26__metabat2_high_PE_049 | metagenome-assembled genome bin R26 | reverse complement strand
TCAACCCTTATCGTGAGTAAGACCACAAGTAGTCAACTAAAATCGTTAAACTACAGGGAGTGCTTTTAACAAAACAGGAAAATGAATATCCAAGTAGCAGGCTACGGCATTATCTGCGCGATTGGCAACGATGCCTCGGCTGTCCTGGAGTCCCTCAAGGCAGGACGAACGGGGATTGGCCCCATGCACTACCTCCAGTCTGTCCACAAGGAACTGCCCGTTGGCGAAGTGAAACTCTCGAACGCGGACATGCTGCGGATGCTCGGACAGGACGAGACGACCATCATCAGCCGCACGGTTCTGATGGGAGCCATCGCTATTCGTCAGGCTTTGGAGCAGGCAGGAATTGCCACAGAAGGCAAGCGCGTGGTCGTCATCAACGGCACAACCGTGGGCGGGATGGATGTCACGGAGCATTTCTTCCGACAGATGAGCGAGGAAGACGACTTGCTGCCACTCCTGAAGAAGCACGACTGTGGCAGCTCCACGCGCCAGATGGCCGACCTTGCCGGCCTTGCGGATGCGGAGGTCTGCACCGTGTCAACGGCCTGCTCGTCTGCCGTCAACGCCATCATCCTCGGGTCGGAAATGCTGAAGGCAGGCGAGGCGGACATCGTCATCGCAGGCGGCACAGAGGCTTTGAGCCTGTTCCACCTGAACGGATTCAATTCCCTGATGATTCTCGACAAGGAGCAATGCCGGCCGTTCGACAAGAGTCGTGCCGGGCTGAACCTTGGCGAAGGAGCCGCCTTCGTGGTGCTGACACGCTCTTTAGTGAAGAGTGAAGAGTTAAGAGTGAAAGCTTACATCCGCGGCTACGGCAACCGATGCGACGCTTTTCACCAGACTGCTTCCTCCGAGGACGGCGAGGGCGCCTATCTCGCCATGTGCGACGCCTTGCAGATGGCCGGGCTGAAGCCGGAGGACATCCACTACATCAATGCCCACGGGACAGGCACTCCGAACAACGATGCCAGCGAGAGTGCGGCCATCCGACGTGTCTTCGGCGAAGAGATACCGCCCGTCTCCAGCACGAAAGGCTTTACGGGCCACACCACTTCTGCTTCCGGCGCCATCGAAACCATCATTTGCATCCTGGCGCTTCGGCACCAGTTCCTGCCCGCCAACCTCGGTTGGAAGGAGCAGGACGAAGCATGCATCAGGCCTTACGGCAATTCAACATTAATAAATTCAAAATTCAAAACTGGCATCTGCAACTCGGTCCTCTGCAACTCCTTCGGCTTCGGAGGCAACGACTCGGCGCTCGTGATAAGCTCTGTTCCCACAGGGTCATCCCCCGAGGAGAGCCGCTTCAAGAGCGAACAGCTGGCCGAAGCCACCATTCTCTCCGCGGACGGAGAGCTGGATGGGCAGGCACTTCGCCAATACATCTCCGCAGGCGAGGCCCGACGGATGTCGCTACTCATGAAGGCATCCACTTTGTCGTCGATGCAGGCTCTGCGGGAGGCCGGCATAGAATGCCCGGATGCCATCATCACAGCCACAGCCTACGGCATGCTCGAGACGAGCGAAAAGTTCCTCAACGACATGCTGGAGCAGGGTGAAGAGACGCTCAGCCCTACCCTCTTCATGCAGAGCACCCACAATACACTCAGTTCGGCCATTGCCATCAGGCTCAAGTGTCACGGCTACAACATGACCTACAGCCAAGGCTCCGACTCGCTCCGATGGGCTCTTCGCGATGCCAAGCGACTGATAGCGACGGGCAAGGCCAGGACCGTTCTCGTTGGTTTGCACGACGAGGCAACGCCCACCTTGCAGAACATCTTCCGTCGGATGGGCAAGCCTGTTCCGCCAAGGCTCTACTCCCGAAGCATCATCTTGGGCCGAAGCCCAGCGAATGACTAAACCCTACGCACATGAAGTCAACCAACTAAGCACGTGTCGTTAGCCAACTAACCACGTGTCGTTAGTCAACTAAGCACGTGTAGTTAGCCAACTATCCACGTGAAGTCTAATACCCCTCCTGCAGAACTATGCAGACTAAAAATTTATTTTTCACCTTCCCTGCATGAGTTATTTGGTGGGAAACAATATTTGTTGTATCTTTGCAGAATGAATCACAAGCTATGAAGTTATTGCCCTTAGCCATCGTACAAAGTCTGTTGCTTGCAGGCGGACAGGTGTTCCTGAAGCTTGCCCTTGGGCGGATGGAGCCCTTCGGCTGGTGCTGGCGGTTCTGGAGCTCCGTGCTCACGAACTGGCAGTTCGCTCTCTGCGGCCTCTGCTACGGCGCCGGCACCCTGCTTTGGTTCTACATCATCAGGCATTTCCCCTTCAGCATGGCCTATCCGATGGTGTCGCTCAGCTACGTGCTGGGCATGATAGCGGCAATCGTGGTGTTCCGCGAGGAGGTGAGCCTCACGCAATGGCTGGGCGTACTGCTCATCATGGCCGGATGCTACCTGATTGCAAAGTGAAGGACAGAAGATTGGGAACTGAAGATTAAGGACAGGAAGGAACAGGCAGATGAAACGGTTGATACTCTTTTTCGGTTGTTGCCTAATGGCGATGACGCTCTCGGCTCAGACGCTGAGCGAACAGGACATCATACAGAAGATGGCGTCGGCTGCCAGGGAGACAAAGTCCATCCGTGCCGATTTCACACAGACACGCCACTCGAAGATGCTGAAGAAGGCGCAAGTGTCGGAGGGCAAGATGTCCTGCCGACAACCGGACAAGCTGCGCTGGGAGTACACGTCGCCGCGGCAGAGCGCACTCGTCCTGGACGGAACGAACGCACGCCTGACGAAAGACGGGAACGGGAACGGCGGACGGAACAAGTTTGCCGGCGAGATGGCACGCCTGATTATGAACAGCGTGGCGGGCAAGTACCTGACCGACGACAAGGCCTTCCTGGTGTCGGCCACAGCGACGGCTGCGGAATATGTGGCAACACTCGTGCCCGTCAGAAAGGAGATGAAGCGGCTGTACACAAAGCTCGTCCTGCACTTCGACCCCAAGCAATCCGTCGTAACCCAAGTGGAACTGTACGAAAAGGACGCGAGCCACATAGTCATAGAACTGCATGACATCCAGACAGACAGATAGACAGAAACTTCGCGACAGAGGCATCTGCGCCGTGATTCCTACATACAACAATGCAGGAACCATCGCCGACATCGTGCGGCGCACGCTTGTCTGGTGCCTCGACGTCATTGTCGTAGCCGACGGATGCACAGACGGCACGCTCGGCATCCTGCAAGGCATCGAGGGCATCACCATTGTCTCCTACCCCAGGAACGCGGGCAAGGGCACAGCCCTGAAACGTGGTTTCCGCCGAGCACTCGCGATGGGATTCTCCTATGCCATCACCTTGGATGCCGACGGTCAGCACTTCCCCGAGGACATTCCCACGCTGCTCCAGGCCAACCAGCAGCACCCGGGAGCCCTCGTCGTAGGCCAACGGAAGGGACTCGAAACGATGCCTCGCAGCAAAGGCAGCAAATTTGCCAACGCCTTCAGCAACTTCTGGTTCGCCATTCAAACGGGCCGTCGGCTGAAGGACACGCAGACGGGCTTCCGCCTCTATCCCCTGAAGAAGCTCCACGGCCTGTCGCTGCTCACGTCTCGCTACGAGGCCGAGCTCGAGTTGCTGGTCTTCGCCTCATGGCATGGCGTGGAGCTGGTCTCCGTTCCCGTCGGCGTCTACTATCCCGCGCCGGCTGAACGCGTGTCACATTTCCGTCCGGTCAGGGACTTCACGCGCATCTTCATCCTCAACACCCTGCTTTGCGTCCTGGCCCTCGTCTATGGCCTGCCGCTTGCACTCTGGCGTGCCCTGATGACTTTCCTGCGCTCCGCCTATGCCCTTCTCTTTTTCCTCGGCTTCATGCTCCTCGTCGCTCCGCCCTATGCCCTGTATCACATCCTGTTCGTCCGCAACTTGGAGAAGAGGCGCAGGGGCTTGCACAGGCTGATATACTTCTTTGCCCGGCTCGTCACAATCTGGCACGGCATTCCCGGCGTCAAGCTCTCTGTCGGCAATCCTCACCAGGAAGACTTCACCGAACCGGCCATCATCATCTGCAACCACCAGTCGCACCTCGACCTCATGACCATGCTGATGCACTCGCCGCGACTTGTCTGCCTGACGAAAGACTGGGTTTGGAACAACCCGCTCTACGGCTACATCCTGCGCGACGCAGAGTTCTATCAGGCCACAGAAGGCATGGACATCCTGCTGCCAAAGCTGCAGTCGCTGGTCGACAGAGGCTACAGTATTGTCGTCTACCCCGAGGGGACACGCTCGCTGGACGGCTCCGTCTCACGTTTCCACCAAGGTGCCTTCTATCTGGCAAGGCAGCTCGGTGTCGACATTCTCCCCATCGTCTCGTACGGCACAGGCAAGGTCTTGCCCAAGAAGGGCAAGTACCTTCGCAAATGGCCCATCAGGATAGAGATAGACAAACGCCTCGGTCCCGAGGAGATGCAAGCGTTCGGAGCAACGCCGAGAAAGCAAGCGTCCGGAATGAGAGCGTATTACATCCACAGATACACCGAGATGGCTAACCGAATAGAGCAGGATGTCTAAGCCCTTATTATATATAATAATGTGTATGCTCTGCTTCTGCTTGCAGCCTCATGCAAGGGAGAAGCAACGCCCGACGGCTGAACCGAAACCCGACGGACCAAGGGAAGTCAGGCTCTGGGACGGGATGGATGTACGAGCATCCTCTGTCACGCTGACGCCTTTCCTTGCCGCTTCCGACCGGCCCACCACGGCAGTCATCGTCTGCCCGGGCGGTTCGTACTGCTGGCATGCCCTGAAGACGGAGGGAACGGACGTGGCCCGATGGCTGCAGGCAAACGGCATCTCGGCCTTCGTGCTGAAGTATCGCGTCCAGGGCATCGTGCCATACATCACGCATTCGCGGCTCCTGTTCAGGGGACATCAGCACCCCGACATGCTCCACGACCTGCTGCAAGCCATCCGTTTCTTGCGCGAACATGCCGCCGATTACGGCATCAATCCCCAACAGCTTGGCGTCATGGGCTTCTCGGCCGGAGGACATCTGGCACTATGCACGATGGACAACGCGCGATGGACAATGGATAAGGATGCATCGCCAACCTTCATCGCAGCCATCTATCCGGTGGTAAGCATGTCGCACCCCGACAGTCACAAGCGTTCACGGCGTGCGCTGCTGGGCGAGTACGGCAAGCATAGCAGAGCGATGCGCGACTCCCTATCGCTGGAGAAACACGTCGCGAAGGACTGTCCGCCGGTCTTCCTCGTCAATTGCAAAGACGACCCCATCGTGAAATACCACAACTCGGAGCTCCTCGACTCGGCCCTTTCCGCCCAAGGCATCAGGCATCGCTACATACAATACCGTACTGGCGGACACGGCTTCGGCGCATCCGAGACGAAAGGCACAGCGGAATGTCGGGCCTGGAAGAAGGCGTTCCTGAGCTGGCTTCGGGAAATAAAAGAGTCAACAAGCGATAAGAGACACGTCAGCTCGCAGGTCACCTGGCACGTTAGATAACATGATTCTGAAGATATACGACTTCCTTCGCGAACACAGCTTTGCTCGCCATGTATCGCTCCTCGCCGTCACGCTGGCCATGCTGGCTGCGGTGTGGCAGCTGTCCTACAAGGAGGACATCCGGGACTTCCTGCCTCTCGGCGAGACGGACAGCAGGCGGATGGCTGTGTATCAGGACATCTCGGGCATGAACCGCCTCTTCATCATCTTCGATACGGGTGGCGATGCCGAGCGGACGACGCAGGCCATCGACCGCTTTGCCCTTGCCGTGGAGGAAAAAGACACGGCGGGCTGGTGCAGCGGACTGCAGACGGCCTTCGACCTCGAAAGCCTTTCCGAGCAGGCGGACTTCGTCTTCAGCCACATTCCCCTGTTCCTTGTAGAAGACGACTACAGGCGGATGGACAGCCTTCTGGCAAGCGACGGATTCATGGATACAAGGCTCGACGATGACCTCAACGCTTTGACATTCCCCACAGGTGGCCTGGCGGAACAGAACATCGGGCGCGACCCGCTCGGACTCTTCACTCCCCTGCTGGAGGAACTGGGGCAGCAAGCGGGGCAGACGCACCTTGAATTGTACGACGGCTACATCTTTACGCCCGACATGAAGCACGCCGTAGCGATGCTCCCGTCGCCTTTCGGCAGCAGCGAGACGGCAAGGAATGCCGAACTCATCGCCTTGCTCGAAGGGGCTGTCGGCACGATGCAGGCGGACTTCCCGGACATCAGGGCACACGTGGCAGGCGGGCCTCAGATTGCAGTTGGCAATGCACGGCAGATAGCGCACGACAGCATCTTGGCTGTCTCGCTGGCAGTCGTGCTCATCCTCGGCCTGCTGCTCTATGCCTTCCGCCAGTGGCGGAACATCCTGCTCACTGCCTTCTCCGTGCTGTGGGGCTGGCTCTTCGCCCTCGGTGCGGTGGCTTTGGTGCACGACAACGTGTCTATGATTGTGGTGGGCATCTCAAGCATCATCATCGGCATCGCTGTCAACTATCCCCTACACCTTGTCAGCCACTTGCAGCATCAGCCTGACGTCCGGCAGACACTTCGCGAAGTGACGAAGCCCCTCCTGGTGGGCAACGTCACGACCGTCGCAGCATTCCTTGCCCTGGTCCCGCTCAGGTCGGCCAGCTTGCGCGACCTCGGTCTGTTCGCCTCCTTCCTGCTCGTCGGCACCATCCTCTTCGTGCTCGTCTGGCTGCCACACCTGATAGTGAAGGATGAAGAAGCAAAGCCCGACTTCCTGTCCCGCCTTGCGTCCCTCCAGATTGAGCGAAAGAAACGGGTGGTCGCCCTGGTCCTCGTGCTGACGCTTGTCTTCGGCTACTTCAGTCTGTCCGTAGAGTTCGACCCGAACGTGTCGCACATCAACTACATGACCGACGAACAGAAGGCAGACATGGCGCACTTCGAGAAGCTCCTGGAGGGCGACGACTCAGGGGACATGGTCCGGCTCTACCTGCTTTCGTTCGGGACAGACTTCGACGAGGCGCTCACCGTCGCAGAGTCCAGGCAGGCTGTCATCGACTCGCTGCAGGATGCCGGACTAGTTGCGAGCCATCGCGGTGTGAAGCGCTTCCTGCCGTCCGAGGCGGAGCAGGCACGTCGCATCGGCCTTTGGAGGAAATGGCTCGAGGGGCATCGGCAGCTTCTCGCGGACTTGAATGCTGCTGCCACGAGACACGGTTTTGCAGACGATGCTTTCACCGATTTTGCCGACATCATCCTTTCGGAACCATCAACACATCCCTTCTCCGACTTCCTCCCCCTGACCTCCAAAGCCTTTTCGGGAAACGTTTCGCAGGCCAGCAAAGGACAAGCCTGCATTGCCGAAGTGATGACGGCGAAGAAAGAGAACGTCGACAAGCTCAGGAAGGCTCTGCCCGATGCCTTCGACATCGGCTCGCTCCATGCCTCCGTGGCCGAAGCGCTGAACGCCGACTTCAACTACATCGGCTGGGTCTGCTCTTCGGTCGTCTTCCTTTTCCTCTGGCTTTCGTTCCGCAGCTTCAGGCTGGCCGTCATTTCCTTTGTGCCGATGGCCGTCAGCTGGATATGGATACTGGGCATCATGGCTTTGCTGGGCATCAAGTTCAACATTGTCAACATCATCCTTGCCACCTTCATCTTCGGCCAGGGCGACGACTACACCATCTTCATGACCGAGGGTTGCGTCTCGGAATACGTTCACGGACAGCCTGTCCTTGCTTCCTACAAGCGGAGCATCATCCTTTCCGCCCTGATTATGTTCATCGGCATCGGCACACTCATCTTCGCCCGCCATCCGGCCTTGCACTCGCTGGCCGAAGTCACCATCATCGGCATGTCCTGCGTCGTGCTGATGGCTTACCTGCTGCCGCCGTTGCTCTTCAGAATAGCCCCTCTCCCAGCCTCCCCCAAAGGGGAGGAGAGGGAAGCTCCAACCTCTAACCACTAACCACCAACCCCTAACCACTAGACACATCATGAAAGAACGTATCATAGAACTGCTGAGTGCGGCTCTGCCGACGGTCGACCTTGAGTCGGACTTCCTCTTCAGCGAACTCGACTCGCTGGGCGTGACCACCATCCTGATGCTTCTCTCCGAAGAGTACGGCATCGAGCTGGAGGCAAAGGATGCCACGCCGAAGAACCTGCGCAATATCGACGCTATCGTAGGGATGGTGCAGGGGAAGTTGGGAGAGTTTAGAGTTGAGGAACCATGAGTTTGGAAGAAGCCATAGAGCATTATGCAAGGTTGACGCCAGACAAGGCGGCGGTCATCACAGCCGGCGGGACGCTTTCCTATGCGACGCTGTGGGAACGCATCCGCCAGAAGGCGGACACCCTGAAGCTTCGTGAAGGCGAACCCTACGTCTTCCCGACCACACAGGATGCCGACTTCATCATCACCTACTGTGCCGTCCATCTCTGCGGAGGCGTGGCGGTACCACAGACCCCCCGCCCCCCTTTAGGGGGAGGTCTTTCTTCGCTTGAGTCTCGCCTTTTCCTCCCCCTAAAGGGGGTCGGGGGGTCCTCTGGCTCCTCCATTCTCTTCACCACGGGCACGACGGGTACATCCAAGGGCGTGATGATTTCCGGAGAGGCCTGGACAGCCAACGCCGAGAACCTCATCGACCGCCTTGGATTCACGTCCGACCTGCTCTTCATCATCTGCGGACCGCTCAACCACCTGGGCAGCCTCTCCAAGGTGTACCCCACGCTCATGTGCGGCGCTACATTATATATATTAGAGAGTCTGAAGGACCTCCCTGCCTTCTTCTCGGTCTTCTCGCTGCCCTTCCGGAAGTTCGCGACGTTCCTTGTGCCGTCGAGCATCAGGATGCTCCTGCAGGTTGCCTCGAAGGAGTTGGCTGCCATCAGCCGGAAGACAGACTTCATCGAGACGGGAGCCGCAGCCATCTCGCAGCACGACATGGAGCGCCTCTGCCAGCTCCTGCCCCACTCGCGCCTCTTCAACACCTACGCATCGACCGAGACGGGCATCATCTGCAGCTACGAGTACAGCCGATACGGCTGCGAGCCGGGTCTCCTGGGCAAGCCGATGAAGCACTCCTCCGTGCGCATCGGCGAGGGCGGCAGGGTGATTTGTTCCGGCCGCACCATCATGTCGGGCTACGTCGGCAGTCCCGAAGCCACGGCCCAGGTCCTTCGCCACAGCGAGGTCTTCACTTCCGATACCGGCTTCATCGACAGTCAGGGGATGCTCCACTTGCAGGGGCGGCTGGACGATGTCATCAACGTGGGGGGCTACAAGGTGAACCCCTCTGAGGTGGAGGACGCCGCCGCCGGCTTCGAACCCATCGCCGACTGCATCTGCATCCCTGCCCCGCACACCCTGCTCGGCACGGTCCCCAAGCTCCTCTATGTGCCCAGGCAGGGCAAAGAAGTCAAGCCTCGCGACATCGCCGACTACCTGAAGGGCCGCATCGAGAGCTACAAGGTTCCCCTGCTCTACGAGGCCGTCGATGCCATCCGCCGCACCTACAACGGCAAGCCCGACCGCAAAGCATACACTTAAAAACAAACATATCATGACAAAGAGAAATGCTTTTTACGCCAAATGGACGTTGCTGTCCGTATTCTTCATCTCGGCTCTCTGCATGCCTGCTAAGGATGTGAGAATCGTTTCGCCCGACGGCCTGACCTACCTCAACGTGCGGCTGAACGAAGGCCGCCTCACCTATTCCGCCGGTTACCGCCAGCCCCTCAAAGCCAAGAAGGGCGCCGTGCCCGACACGCTCGACGTGCCGATGCTCCTCGACTCGCCGCTTGGCCTCTACACCAACGTGGCCGACCTGAGCAAGGACCTCACTTTCATCCAAGAGGAACGCCTCACCGGAGAAGGAACACACAGGGAACAATACCGTCTGCGGCAAGGCAAGCAGAGCGAGATAAGCTCCGAGGAGAACAGTCTCGTCCTCCTCTTCACCAATCCCGAAGCACGGGCGAAAGGGCTGATGATGATGGTGGCGTTCCGTGTCTTCAACAACAACATCGCCTACAGCTACCGCCTCATGCAGGGTGGCGAGACTTCGGCAATCGTCGTGACGGGCGAGGCTTCGGGGTTCCGCCTGCCTGCCGATGCCACGGCCTTCATCTGTCCGCAGAGCGACGCGATGGTGGGATGGAAGCGCACAAAGCCCAGCTACGAGGAGAACTACATCTGGGACAAGCCCATCACCAGCCGCAGCCAGTACGGACAAGGCTGGACCTTCCCCTGCCTCTTCCGCGAAGGTGACAAAGGCTGGCTCCTCATCAGCGAGACTGGCGTCGGCAGTAACTACTGCGCAAGCCATCTCAGCGATGCCACACCCGACGGCCTCTTCACCATCGCCTTCCCCATGGAGGGCGAGAACAACGGCTTCGGCAGCACGGGTGCACAGCTGGGGCTGGCCGACTGCAACGTCTCTCCCTACGACAGAATGACGCAATGGACGCCCTACCGCACCCTCACCTTCGGCCCGACGCTGAAGCCCATCGTCGAGACCACCGTCACCTGGGACGTCGTGGAGCAGCTCTACGAGCCAAGCACCGACTATCAGGGCTCGCGCAACACCTGGTCGTGGATCATCTGGCAAGACGCCAGCATCAACTACGACGACCAGGTGAAGTTCATCGACCTCGCTGCAAGCCTCGGTTGGGAAGGCTGCCTCATCGACGGCGGCTGGTACAAGAACATCGGGCGCAAGGGCATGGAGAAGCTCTTCGCCTACTGCAGGGAGAAGGGCATCCGTCCGTGGGTATGGTACAACAGCAACGGCGGCTGGAACGACGCGCCGCAGTGCGCCCGCCAGTGCATGCACAACCCCATCGTCCGCAAGCAGGAGATGCGGTGGCTGCGCGACGGCGGTGTGGCCGGCATCAAGGTCGATTTCTTCGGCGGCGACAAGCAGGAGACCATGCGCCTCTACGAAGCCATCCTCTCCGACGCCAACGACTTCGGCCTGCAGGTCATCTTCCATGGCTGCACCCTGCCGCGAGGCTGGGAAAGGATGTACCCCAACTACTGCAGCTCGGAAGCCGTGCTTGCCAGCGAGAACCTCTACTTCAGCCAGGACTTCTGCGAGATGGAAGCACGCCATGCCTGCCTGCATCCCTTCGTCCGCAATGCCGTCGGCTCGATGGAATACGGCGGCACAGTCCTTCAGAAGCGCCTCCACAAAGACCCCGACAAGGGCAACACGCGCCGCACGACCGACGCCTTCGAGCTCGCCACAGCCATCGTCTTCCAATCCAGCGGACAGAACTTCGCCCTCACGCCTCGCAACCTCACCGAACAGCCGCAGTTCGAGATTGACTTCATGAAGCAGGTTCCCACAACGTGGGACGAGACGCGCTTCATCGACGGCTACCCGGGCAAGTACGTCGTCCTGGCACGCCGGCACGCCGACCGCTGGTACATCGCCGCACTCAACGCGCAGGAGGAACCGCTCCGGCTGACGCTCGACGTCAGTGGCTACAACGTGACGAACCTCATCGCGGACGAGGGCGACACGAACGTCACGTCGCTGCAACCCGTGAAAACCGACAAGAAGGGTCTGGTGAAGTTGACCGTCCCTCAAGGCGGCGGAGCAGTCCTGTTCTGAGGCGGCTCCCCCATGACACACAAAGAAGGCTGGCAACCATGAGTTACCAGCCTTCTTTGTGTGCCCAGAACAGGACTCGAACCTGCACGCCTCGCGGCACGCGCACCTGAAACG
>R26__coassemble_1404_pt1 | contig 12111 bp, 7 predicted proteins | sample R26__metabat2_high_PE_049 | metagenome-assembled genome bin R26 | reverse complement strand
TACTACAACACACATATTTATATAATGCGCTGCTTTCTCTCCCCTTTGGGGGAGTCGGAGGGGGGCCGTTGTTCATAACCTGGAACCCGGACATTGTGGCCCTCGACCTGGGGTTCTTTGCCATCCGCTGGTACTCGCTGTGCTGGGCAGTCGGCCTGATGAGTGTCTATCTGCTGATGCACATGCTCTACCGGCAGCAGAAGATTGCCGAAGAGAAGTTCGACCCGATGTTCCTGTACTGCTTCCTGGGCATCCTCATCGGTGCGCGCCTGGGGCACTGCCTGTTCTATGAGCCGGGCTACTACCTGTCGCACCCCATCGAGATGATACTGCCTGCCCGCAACATACCCGGGAAGGGCTGGACGTTCACCGGCTTCGAGGGCCTTGCCAGTCACGGCGGTACGCTGGGACTGATGCTTGCCCTCTGGCTCTATGCCCGCAAGGTGAAGCTCAACATCATGCACGTGCTGGACAACGTCGGCATTGTCACTCCGGTCTGCGCCTGCGCCATCCGCATCGGCAACCTGATGAACTCGGAGATTATCGGCCGCCCCACCGACGTGCCCTGGGCCTTCATCTTCGAGCGCGTCGACCAGCTTCCGCGCCATCCCGGACAGCTCTACGAGGCCATCTGCTACGCCCTGTTCTTCGTCATCACTTGGATTATCTACCGCCGCTACCCGCAGAAAGTGGGCACGGGCTTCTTCTTCGGGCTCTGCCTCTTCCTCATCTTCACGAGCCGCATCTTCATCGAGTACACCAAGGAGAACCAGGTGGACTTCGAGAACGGCATGCTGCTGAACATGGGCCAGCTGCTCTCTATTCCCTTCGTCGTCGTGGGGCTCTACTGCATGCTCGGCGGCAAGTACTGCAAGGCTTTGGCCGAGAAATAACGACACCCACGCTCTTCCGCATGAGACGCACGGGGTTCCTGACAACCGCTTTGTTCCTGACGGCTCTGACCGCTACGGCACAGCCGCGGCAGGAGTATGCCGTGGACGTCGACGCCCGCTGCCAGACGGTAGAGGGCTGGGGCGTGAGCCTGTGCTGGTGGGCCAACATGTGCGGCCGATGGGACGAGGAAAGCGTAGACCGCATCATTGACTGGATGGTCAGTCCGGAGGGCCTGAACTGGAACATCTTCCGCTACAACATCGGCGGAGGCGACGACCCCGCGTGGACGAACTGCACCGTGCACCACATGGGGAAGGGGAAAGGCCTGCGGGCCGAGATGGAGGGCTTCCAGGACGAGCGCGGAGGTCCGTACTACTGGCAGCGCGACTCGGCACAACGCCGCATCATGCTCAAGATAAAGGAGAAGCGCCCTGACGCCATCTTCGAAGCCTTCTCGAACAGTCCACCCTGGTGGATGACCGTCAGCGGCTGCGCGGCGGGGCACAAGGATGCCCTGACGGACAACCTGCGCACCGACTGCTACGAGGACTTCGCCCGCTATCTGGTGGACGTCTGCCTGCACTATCGGGACGCGTACGGCATCGAGTTCCGGACGCTGGAGCCCTTCAACGAACCGACCACGGACTACTGGTACCAGTCGGGCTCGCAGGAGGGTTGTCACTTCGACGCCAAGAGCCAGGTGGCGTTCCTCCGCGTGCTGGCTCCCATCCTGAAGGAGAGCGGCCTGCGGACCGCCATCAGCGCCAGCGACGAGACGTGCACCGCGCACAGCCTGGAGGTGCTGAAGGAGTACCTCCAGAGCGGTGCCATCGACCTGATAGGCCAGTGGAACACCCACACCTATTCGGCTGACAGAAAGACGCGCCGGGAGGTGGGCAACCTGGCCCGAAAAGCGGGCAAGACGGTATGGATGAGCGAGTCGGGCAGCGGTGGCAGGGGCATCGAGGGCAACCTGAACATGGCTCAGCGACTCATCGACGACATGCGCGACATCGGGCCCACGGCCTGGCTGGACTGGCAGTACGTGGAGGAGTACGGCGACCAGTGGTGCGTCGTCCAGGGCAACTTTGCGCGGGGCACGTACCGCAAGGTGAAGAACTTCTACGTCCGCCAGCACTTCACGCGCTTCATCCGTCAGGGCTTCTGCATCGTGGAGAGTGGGAACAGACAGTCGCTGGCAGCCGTCAACCCCGAAGCAGACACGCTGACGGTCGTCCTCCTGGGCGGCAAGGAACCGAGCACCCATCGCATCAGTCTGCCGGGGGCTTCTGTAAATGGCGGCATCCAGGCCTGGCGCACCAGCGAGAGCGAGTCGATGGAGCCCATTGGCAACATCCGCCCCACCCCCGCAGGCGACATCGAGGTCAGACTCCCCGAGAAGAGCATCACCACACTGGTTGTTCCTGTCAAGGCCCTCCCATTGACTTCCGACAAACACGGCGTGCTCTTCCGAAATAAGCACTAGGCTCTTCCAAAATAAGCACTAGGCTCTTCCGAAATAAGCGCTAGGCTCTTCCGCCAGAAAGCGCACGCTGTGTTTTTTTTGTCCCCCTATATCTTCAGGCGGAGCTGCATGGAGAGGTCGTTCCGCCAAGGGCTCAGGATGGCCTGCAGACCGCTGCCCTGCTCGTCGCGGTCGAAGTAGCGTAGCAGGCTATAGCGTCCCTCGAGCATCCACCGTCCGCTCCGGCTTTGCCAACGGCACATGGCGATGCCCAGCATGCCGTGCCCGAAGTACGTCGCCGACGAGATGCTGCTGTAGAGCGCGGGATGCAGGATGTAGATGCGGCTCGCATAGTCGTCGGTGTGGAAGTAACCGAGCTGTCCGCTGAATGTCAAGCCCGCCTTTTTTACGATGAAACGGGCGTTTTGGCTCAGCAGGAAGCCGTTGCTGCCGAGCACGTGGTGGAAGGCCCCCGTCGTCTGCAAGCGCCACCGGCCGGATGCCTCGCAGGTCCACTGCAGCTTCGCGCGGTGGTGCGGCTCCATGCGGTCGGCGTTCTCCTTTCGCTTCAGTTGGTATCGCGCCAGGAGGCTGTGCCTTCCGGAAAGGGCGTACACGCCTTGCAGCATGAACTCCTGCCCCGTGCTGCTGCGCGTCATGCGGTAGCGCGGCCAGGGATGGTGGAAGAAGTCGGCATAGGCCGTCAGCGACAGTCCCGCCAGCGGCTCGGCCTGCAGGTGCACGAGCACGCCGCTCTCGTTCTGCGGCACGCTGTTCTCGCTCAAGGTGTGGCCGTAGAAGGAATAATAATCGTAGGAGAAGAAGCGCTGCACGACGGAGAGCGTGTAGCGTCGGCTTGCGGTCCACGAGGCGCGGTTCACGGTGGCCAGACCTCCGCCGGCGGAGCTGTAGGCAGTCTCGCCAGCCAGAGAGAGGCGGTAGCGCGTGTAGCCGTAGTTCAGTCCGGCGACGCCAAAGGAGCGCCCCCTCGGATATATCGCCCTGTACTGTTGCGAGCCGGGGTTGAAGGTGCGGCTGAACTGCTGCCAGTAGCCCGTTGCCCCCAGGTGGAAGCCGCTGCCCTGCCAGGCGATGTTGCCGCCCAGCATGGTGCTCCCCACGTTCCTCTTCCTGTCCCACTCCGATGCCGTCCGGTGGTAGCCGTCCGTGCGCAGGGTCTGTACATCGCCCGCATCGGTCAGCGTCGCATCGCGCTTGCGGTAGGAGCCGAAGGCGCTCAGGGTGAAACGCCTGCCCAACGCGAGCGTCACGGCAGCGCCGCGCAGGAAGTTCACCTCGTCCATGCCCGTCATCGGCCGCAGCCCGCCCTGCACCTTCAGCGGCGGGGCCGTCTTGCTCTGCCACACCGATGAGCCCATCACCAGCCCTTCGCCGAAGCCCACGCGGAAGTCGCCTGCGACGGCTCGCTGCACCAGTCCCACGTCCTGCAGCATGACGTAGCCGCCGTAGCTGTCGTAGAAGCGTTCGCCTGCATCCTTCTCCACGCGCAGTCCGGCCTGCAGGTGTCGGCCTCCGGTCAGCGTGTAGCGCATGCGGTGATAGAGGGCGTCGCCCCTGTAGCCATCGGCCCGCTGCTGCCCCACGCGGTAGTAGAGGGGCACGTCGAGGCGCGTCGACAGGTCGTGGCGCAGGCGGCCCGGGAAGCGGCGGTCCTGCTCTTGCTCCGTCCCTGCATAGGCAAAGAGCGAGAGGCGGCGGCGCGTCACGTCGTCGATGAGCGGCACGAGCCGCAGCTCAGCCATCGTCTGCATCTGTCCGTGCAGGTAGATGTAGGCATGTATCTGCTCTATCTGGGCCTCCGACAAAAACGGCAACCGCAGGAAGTCCTCCACGGTTGCCGTATTGATGTTCAGGGGATGTTCGGAAAGCTCCTTGAGGTCCTGCAGATGCAGCTGCAGGTCCTCCTCGTCCGCCCGTTCCTCGTCGCTCGTATATTCCTCCACGAAGTCGTCCCAAGAAGCCCCTCTCCCAGCCTCCCCCAAAGGGGAGGAGTTCTGAGCCAGAGCCGCACAGAGCGGAAGGAGAAGCAGCAAGATGAAAAGACGCCGCATGCCTATACATTATTATATATTAGCGAGCAACGGAAAGTGCGGATTCTATTTAACCACGAATTACACGAATCACACGAATTTATCAAAGTCTCAATCAATCCACACAATCCGTCTAATCCGTTCAATCCGTTGTTTAACATTTACTCAGACATTCGATTCGCAGTTGGATTTAATTCGTGTAATTCGTGCAATTCGTGGTTTAATAGACCCCGTTCAGTTCGTTTAATCCGTTCAATTCGTGGTAAAATACAATCCGCTTACTTCGCTTAATTCGAAGTTGGCGTTCTTTTTGGCAGACATCGGGCGCTTGATGGTATAGGTGCCGGCCGTGTATTCCTTCGACGTTGCCTCGCCTGGGAGGGTGACGGAGGCTGTGGCGCCTTTCGGAATGGTGAACGTCCAGATCCATTTATCGCCTTTGTAGCGCCAAGAACTCTTGATGGTGCCGGCTGCCGACCTGTACTCCGCCTTGAGGTGACCCAGGCGCTTGTCGGGCACAGGCTTCATAATGATGTGCTTGAAGCCAGGCTGTGTCGGGTCGGCAGCAATGCCGGCTGCGGTCTCCCAAAGCCATTCGCAGACGCATCCGTAGGCGTAATGATTGAAGCTGTTCATGCCGCGCGGACCCATGCCGCCGTCCACGGTGTAGGAGTTCCAACGCTCCCAGATGGTGGTTGCGCCGTTATCGACGGAGTAGAGCCACGACGGGTTCTTGTGCTGGAAGAGGAGTTCGTAGGCAATGTCCTGCATGCCGTTCTCGGTAAGGGTCTGCATGAGGATGCTCGTGCCGAGGAATCCTGTCTGCAGGCAATTGTCGTGTTCCTGGAAGTTCTTGCGGAGGCGGGCTATCATGGCGTCCTTTGCCGAGCCCTGGAGCAGGTTGTTCTTCAGGGCGAAGAGTGCCGGGGTCTGCATCGTACCCAGGATGTCGAGCTTGAACGTGCCGTCGGCATTGAGGAACTTGTCGAGGATGTAAGCCTTCGCCTCGGCCTGCATCTTCTCGTAGGGTTTGCTGTCGCGGCCCGAAGCCTTTGCCATGTCGGCCATCATGCCAGCGTCTATTGCCCAGTACGAAGCGCTCAGATAGTTCCAATAGACAAGCGTTTCGGGCTTCGGCTTGCCGTTCTCGTGGCTCCGGCCGCTGCAGCTCTCCAAGGGTTCGTAGCTCAGCCAGTCCGCCCACTGGTAGTTTCCGTTCTCACTCAGCATGGCGTTGTGCTCGTACTTCGTCTCGTAGATGTGGCCCATGAAGCGGTCCACCGCCTCCCAGTTCTCGTTGATGATGTCATTGTCGCCAAACTGTTTCCACACCGTCCAAGGCACGATGATGCCGGCATCTGCCCAGCCCAGGCGCATCATGTCGCCGTTTCCCTTGCCGTCGCCTGCACCATATTGAGCGAGAGGCGCGACGCCCGGGAAGGCGCCCGTCGGCGACTGTGTGTCCCGCATGTCGCGCATCCACTTATGGAAAAAGCGGTCTGTGTTAGCGAAGAACGTTCCGGTCTCTGTGAAGACCTGCGTGTCGGCCGTCCAGCCCAGACGTTCGTTGCGCTGAGGGCAGTCGGTGGTGACGGACAGATAGTTGGAGCGTTGGCCCCAGACCGTGTTGGAGATGAGCTTGTTGATGTCGTCGTTGCCCGTCGTGATAGTGCCTGTCTCCATTTCCTCTGTGATAGAAGAGACGGGGACGGACTTGATGCGACGGATTGTGACCTCGTCCGTAGCGGTTATCGACACGTAGCGATAGCCGAAGAAGGTGCTGCGAGGAGTGAACGACCAATAGCCCTTCGGGTTGTCGAATGTGTAGCGGAGTATCATGCCGGTGTCCGGGATACGCAAGTTCAAGCGGTGACAGCTGCCTTCCGGCCCGTCCATGCCACGACTCTTTGCGCCATTTCCGTCGTTCAACAACTCGCTCGGGAGGCACGTCAGCACGGTGCCTTCCTTCGCCTTGAACTCGAAGGCGGGCACTGCGGAAGCGTTCTGGCCGAAATCGACCACAAGTGTCTCACCAGGACGAACCGTCATGGGCTTTCCCGGAGCGAACTCCTCGACGATGTTAACCTTGCCGTACTCCTCGTCGGTTGCGCCTGTCGTACCTTTCCATGTGTAGGCCTTGACGGGAGACAACGCGAGGTCCCAACGATGATAAATCTCTGCGCCATCGGTCGGCCAAACCTTTCCCTGGAATTCCTCATTGAGTTCCGGCTCGCTGAACGAGGCATCGAAAAACATATGGCGCTTATGTTCATCGTAGTCCTCGCCGTCGAAGATGGCAGCGTGTGTGACGGGACCTGCCACGCCAGCCTGCCAGTCCTTCTGGTTCGTGGGGAAATGCTCCTCGGAGCCGTCGGTGTAGGTCAACGAGAGCACGCCTCGGAAGGCGACCTTCTTGCCAACCATGCCGTCATGACCGCCCGGAGTGATGATTTTGTCAGCCCACCAGCCCGGCACAACCTGCACACCCAGCCAGTTCACCATGCCAGCGCCTTTCCAGAAGGCCTTAGTGATATCGTAAGTAAAGCTGTACTTCGTCTTCTCGTAGTGCGTGAAGCCGGGCTTCAAGACCTCGTTGCCGACAAGATTTCCATTGATGTAAAGCTCGTAGGTGCCAAGGGCTGTGGTCTTCCAGACAGCCCTCTTCACCTTCTTCGCATTACGGACCGAGGAAATGAACCAGCTTGCGCCGTCGGCCGCCCGCGTGCCATCCTTCACTTCGCCCGTGACGACCTGAGCATCCTTGGCGCTAATCCAGACCGATTCGTTCCAGGGCTCGACCAAATGATAGTCGATGAGTTCGCCGACAGTGTGTTGCGCACTGGCAGCAAGAGCTGCCCACATCATGCCCCCGAAAAGGGAGACTCTCAGAAAATTCTGTGTCTTGTTCATAGTTCTTTTGTGTTTGGTTTGTGCTTCTATCTCGAGGACAAAGGACGTGCTTTTTGTTATAATACGGGATAAAAAACTGTCTTTTCTATGTAACTATTTGGCACGGCTACGCTTTCCCCTCGCCCTCCGATGCCTGACGGCTGTCCAGGTATTCGGCAAAGACACGCGCCGCGCTCTCCACCTTGCGGGCACAGGGCCGGACGCGGTAGTACTCGGCGTTCCTTTCGTCGGGCATACATGGTTCCGAGGTGTTGAGTAGACTTCCCCCGCGGCCGTCGGCCTTCGGTTCTCCCCCTAAAGGGGGTTGGGGGGTCTTCCTCTGCAGAAGTTCGGCACAGATGATGCTGCCGTTCCGTTGGCGGAACGTCTCGAGGAGTTCCCTGGTGAGCTGGTAGCAGGCAGCTTTCCCCTCGCGGTCCTCGCCACGGGTCTGTCCTTTCTCCAGGCCAGCCAGCATCACGAGGGCCGAGCACGTGCCGCACATCATGCGCATCCTGCCTACGCCGCCTCCGAAGCCGGCACTTACCTTGAGAGCCATCTCCTCGTCCATCCCGTAGCGGTCCGCAAAGGCGCACAGCACGCTCTGGCAACAGCCGTAGCCCTGCATGAACAGCTCCACGGCCCTCTGTATGCGGTCTTCTTTCTCCATTTCCTTTATCATATTATTTTGCACGGTTTAGCTGTTTCCTTTCACCAGCTTCTTGATGTCGTTGAGCTTGGTGAGGGCTTCGAGGGGCGTGAGGTTGTTGATGTCGAGGCCGAGGATTTCGTCGCGAATCTGACAGAGGACGGGGTCGTCGAGCTGGAAGAAGTTCATCTGCACGCCTTTCTCGGAGTCGGTGCCGGTCTTGATGCGGCCGGCCAGGTCCTTGTGGCTTGCGGAGCCTTCGAGCTGCTCGAGGATGGCTCCGGCACGCTGGACGATGACGCGTGGCATGCCGGCTATCTTGGCTACGTGTATGCCGAAGCTGTGTTCCGAGCCGCCTCGCTCCAGCTTGCGCAGGAAGATGACCTTGCCGTCGACCTCCTTGACGCTGACATTGAAGTTCTTGATGCGCTGGAAGCTGCGCTCCATCTCGTTGAGTTCGTGGTAGTGCGTGGCGAAGAGCGTGCGGGCGCGTCCCTTGCGGTTCTCGTGGATGTACTCCACGATGGCCCATGCGATGGAAATGCCGTCGTAGGTGCTCGTGCCGCGCCCGAGTTCGTCGAAGAGCACCAGGCTGCGCTCGGAGAGGTTGTTCAGGATGCTGGCTGCCTCGTTCATCTCCACCATGAAGGTGCTCTCGCCGATGCTGATGTTGTCGCTGGCCCCGACGCGGGTGAAGATCTTGTCGACGTAGCCGATGCGTGCTCGCTCGGCCGGCACGAAGCTGCCCATTTGTGCCAGCAGGGTGATGAGGGCCGTCTGGCGGAGCAGGGCGCTCTTGCCGGCCATGTTGGGTCCGGTGATGATGATGATTTGCTGTTGCTGGGTGTCGAGGAAGACGTCGTTCGGGACGTAGCGTTCGCCCACGGGTAGCTGCCTTTCGATGACGGGATGGCGGCCGCCGTGTATGTCGATGGCGTCGCTGTCGTCCACGATGGGGCGTATGTATCTGTTCTCCTGTGCGCTCTGGGCAAAGGAGAGGAGGCAGTCGAGCTGTGCCAGGAGGGAGGCATTGTGCTGGATGGGTGTGACGTAGGCTGCGAGGGCTGTGATGAGCTGGTCGAAGAGCATGGCCTCGAGGCTGAAGATGCGTTCCTCGGCACCGGTTATCTTTTCCTCGTACTCCTTGAGTTCCTGTGTGATGTAGCGTTCGGCCTGGGTGAGTGTCTGCTTGCGTATCCAGTCCTGCGGCACCTGGTCGCGGTAGGTGTTGCGCACCTCGAGGTAGTAGCCGAAGACGTTGTTGTAGCCTATCTTCAGGCTCTGTATGCCGGTCTTCTCTATTTCGCGCTGCTGCATCTCGAGCAGGTAGCTCTTGCCCTGGTAGGCGATGTGGCGCAGCTGGTCCAGCTCGCTGTTGATGCCGTCCATGATGATGCCGCCCCCGGTGGTGAGCAGCGGCGGGTCGGGGCGCACTTCGCGGGCGATGCGGTCGCGTATGTCGGCACAGAGGTCGAGGCGCTCGCCGATGTCGTGGAGCGTGTGGTCGTCGGAGGTGAGGCACATCTGCCTGATGGGCTCCACGGCCTGCAGGGCGATGCGGAGCTGGACGATGTCGCGCGGTGTGACGCGGCGTGCGCTGACCTTCGATATGATGCGCTCCAGGTCGCCCACCGTGCGGAGCCGCTCGAGCACGGCGTCGCGCAGGTCGGGGTCGCGGAAGAAGTATTCTACGACGTCCTGGCGCCGGCCTATCTCGGCGGGGTCCTTCAGGGGAAAGAGCATCCAGCGGTGCAGCATGCGGGCGCCCATGGGGGTGACTGTGCGGTCGATGATGTCGAGAAGCGACGTGCCGCCTTCGTTCATGCTGTCGACCAGCTCGAGGTTGCGCACCGTGAACTTGTCGAGGCGGACGTAGCGGTCCTCCTCGATGCGGCGCAGCGTGGTGATGTGTCCGAGCTGCTGGTGCTGCGTCATCTCCAGGTACTGCAGGATGACGCCTGCTGCCACGACTGCCCCCGCCATGTGCTCTACGCCGAACCCCTTCAGGCTGCTTACCTCGAAGTGGCGCAGGAGTTTCTGGCGTGCGGTCTGCTCGGTGAAGGCCCAGTCGTCGAGCTCGAAGGTGACGTGGCGTGTGCCGAACGCGCCTTCGAACATGCCCTTCTTGCCGCGCTCGTAGAGGACTTCCTTCGGTGCGAAGGAGGCCATGAGCTTGTCGACGTAGTCGGTTGTGCCCTCCGTGACGAGGAACTCGCCGGTGCTGATGTCGAGGAGGGCCATGCCGCAGGCTTGCTTGCCGAAGTGGATGGCGCAGAGGAAGTTGTTCTCGCGGTGGTTGAGCACCGTGTCGGACATGGTGACGCCGGGGGTGACGAGCTCGGTGATGCCGCGCTTGACGAGCGTCTTCGTCATCTTCGGGTCTTCGAGCTGGTCGCAGATGGCCACACGTTTGCCTGCCCTGACGAGCTTCGGCAGGTAGGTGTCGAGGGCGTGATAGGGGAAGCCGGCCATGGCGGTGCTCTCGGCGGCTCCGGCCTTGCCGTTGTTCCGCCGTGTCAGGGTGATGCCGAGAATCTCGGCAGCAATGACGGCATCGTCGGCATACGTCTCGTAGAAATCGCCGCAACGGAACAGCAGCAGCGCCTCGGGGTGCTTCGCCTTGAGGTCGTAGAACTGTTTCATCATCGGTGTGAGCGCTTCTTTTGCCATGTCTGTCTGTAGATTGTTTCTGCAAAGTTACGAAAAACAAAATGTACTGAAGTTAACGCAAGAAGTCAAAATACAGACTCTATTATCTTGTTGACAATCTCATTGAAGTACTTTTCCTTTACACTTCCGAGACGACGAACAACATCACGCTCAATGTAGCCTGCAATGATTTGACACTTTACTAAACTTGGCTTGGCAAAGGTATGCCCTACAATCATCTCGTCGGTAAGAGGATAAGAGTACTGAGGATTGAGCCAATCATTGGATGTGATAAGCACAAGATAAAACATTCCGTCTTCTGCTTCCTGTAGTTCATCATTAGAAACGATAATGGCAGGATGTGGCTTAAATGTGCCATCTGGAAAAAGGAAACTGACCTCTACGATGTCTCTTTGATGATATTTCATAGATACCGAGCAATGATCTTCGACATCGACTGCTTTGAATGAGCAAGGAAAGCCTCCCTTTCCGTTCGATGGGCTTCCACATTCTTCTCAACATCCTTGTCGGGGCTTACGTCCTTTTGGACGAAGAGGCCTGTTGCCAAAAGTGCAGCAAGCTTACGACGTGCAAGGGCGTTGTGCTGATTGTATTCTAACGTTACGGTACACATTATATCATATTTATTACTGTTTCTGTCTGCAAATATAAATAAAATATTTGAGATTGTAAGCCAGTTGAGATAAAAAACTGTAACAACTTGCCCCGAAAAGTTAGAAATCAAGGTCTCCATACGCTCTTTTCCTATCCTTCACGTGCTCTAAGTCACAATTGTATTCTATCTTTGAAGCATAGTTCACATGTTTAACTTCAAAATCGTAGGCTTATGAGAGCAGCATGTGGACTTTGTACGCGGCAGTTTCGTTCCAACTGAGCATATACAGCAACTGCATCTTTATGACCGCCGCATCTTCGAAATTGATGCTAAGGTTGTACGCAAACTTTCGACATGACAAAGGAAACGAAACAGATTCTGACGCGCAGCTCCGTGCGGCGGGGCAAAACACGCCACGCGCTTCGGAAATAAGAGCCAGGCTCTTCCGAAAAAAGTCTTAGGCTCTTCCGAAAAAAGCGTTAGGCTCTTCCGAAATAAGTCTTAGGCTCTTACGATAAAAGCGTTAGTCTCTTCCGGAATAAGCACGTGCCGGAAAACAGAGAAGGACGTGTGCCAATGACTCTTGACACGCGTCCTTCTCTCTGTTCAGACGAATCGGCAGGGGTCAGCCCCCGTCGGATTCAGGCTTCTTACTTCTTCTCTTCTGCGCCCTCCACGATGCTCTTGCCGCGGGTGAGGTAGGCTGTGGGAGCTGCCACGAAGATGGACGACAGCGTACCGAATACGACACCCAGAATCATGGCAAAGGCGAACGAGCGGATGCTGGCACCGCCCAGGCAGAAGATGACTGCCAGTACGATGAACGTAGATACAGAGGTGTTGATGGTACGGTTCAGGGTGCTGTTCAGCGACTCGATGAAGAGCTCCTGCTTGTCCC
>R26__coassemble_1371_pt1 | contig 12339 bp, 1 predicted proteins | sample R26__metabat2_high_PE_049 | metagenome-assembled genome bin R26 | reverse complement strand
GGCACCTTCGCCATCGTCAAGATGGCAGGCTTCTCTCTCAACATCCTGACACTCTTTGCCCTCGTGCTGGCTATCGGTACGGTGGTGGACGATGCCATCGTCGTGGTGGAGGCTGTCATGGCGAAGATGGAGCACGGCCTCACTGACGCCCGCGAAGCCACACGCCAGGCCATGAACGAAGTGTCGGTGGCCGTCGTGTCGTGTACGCTCGTGTTCATGGCCGTATTCATTCCCGTGACGTTCATGCCAGGCACCTCCGGCACGTTCTTCACACAGTTCGGCGTGACGATTGCCTCGTCCGTCGGCCTCTCGTGCATATCGGCCCTGACGCTGTGTCCCGCCCTCTGCGCCATCATGATGAGAGTGACGGAAGGAAAGAAGGAAGGCAAAAGCCTGAACTACTATACGAAAAAAGCCTACGAGGTGAGCTACAACGCCGTCTACAACAAGTACAGCAAGGCCGTGCAGAAGTTCATCAAGCGCCCCATCATCTCCTGGGGCCTGCTGGCCGTGGCCTCCGTGCTGCTCGTGTTCTTCATGCAGAAGCTGCCGTCGGGCCTCGTGCCCCAGGAGGACCAGGGCGTGTTCCTGGCCGAGATACGAACACCGGAAGGCACGACGCTGCAGCAGACGCGCGAGATACTGAAGAAGGTGGAAGAAAAGGTGAAGAAGATTCCCGAGATGGAGAGCTTCGCTGTCTGCTGCGGCTTCGGTATGTTCGGCGGCGAAGGCTCCAACTTCGCCACGCTGGTCGTCCGCCTGAAGAACTGGGAAGAACGTCCGGGCCTAATGCACCAGATCGACGTCGTCAAGGACCTGTTCGCCTTTGAATGTATGCTGGACATCAAGAACATAATGATTATCCCGTTCCAGATGCCTCAGATTCCCGGCTACGGCACCAGTAACGACGTCACCCTGGTAGTCGAAGATCCTACCGACGGCAACCTGTCGGAGTTCGCCCACCAGACCGAGCGCTTCATTGCCAAGCTGAACGAGCGTCCGGAGATAGCCTTCGCCATGTCCACCTATTCCGAGCGTTACCCGAAGTATCAGGTCGGTGTCGACCCTGCCCAATGCGACCGCGCAGGCGTTTCGCCAGCCGATGTGCTCAACACGCTCGGCGCTTTCTGCGGAGGCGCCTACGTCGGCAACTTCAACCAATATGGTAAGGTCTATCGTATCATGGCCGCCGCCTCGCCCGAGTACCGCCTCGACCCGTCGGCGCTCAACAACATCTTCGTGCAGGTGAAGGGCGGCAAGATGGCACCCATCTCCGAGTTCGTCAGCCTGAAGGAGATTGTCGGTCCGGCCAACATCGAGCACTTCAACCTGTTCCAGAGCATCACCTGCTCCGTGACGCCCGGCAGCGGCTACACCGAGGGCGACGCACAAAAGGCGATTGCCGAAGTGTTCAAGGAGGAGATGCCCGCCACCGCCACCTACGAGTACAGCGGTATGTCGCGCGAGCTGCAAGAGGCTTCCGGCTCCAATGCCACGGCCTTCATCTACGTCATCTGCGCCATCCTCATCTACCTCATCCTGGCCTCTCTCTACAATTCCTGGTTCACGCCGTGGGCTGTGCTGTTCAGCGTACCGTTCGGCCTGATGGGTGCCTTCGCGTTCGCCTACTTAGGCTACACGCAGCAGATACCGGGCATGGACAACAACATCTACCTGCAGACGGGCGTCATCATGCTGATTGGCTTGCTTGCGAAGACGGCCATCCTGATAACGGAGTTCGCCTCCGAGCGTCGCGCCCAGGGCATGAGCATCCCCGAGGCTGCCTTTGAGGCATGTAAGGAACGCCTGCGCCCCATCCTGATGACTGTGCTCACGATGATTATCGGCATGATTCCCCTCGTCATCGAGGGCGGAGCGGGAGCCAACGGCAACCGCGCCCTTGCTGTCGGCGTCATCGGCGGCATGAGCATCGGCACCATCGCCCTGCTCTTCGTCGTGCCCGCTTTCTTCATCGTGTTCCAGGGCTTGCACGAGAAGTTCCAAGGAAAGGACGTGAAAAGTGAACAATAAGAACTCGTTATAACGTAATAACGAAATACCGAAACGAAAGACATGGAAAAAAAGAATATCATCTTCGTTGCAGCCGTGAGCCTGATGCTTTCGGGCTGCGGCTTATACAAGAAGTACGAACAGAAGACAGAAATCCCGGCCGATGTCATTGGCGTACCGGGCGCGGCATCTGCCGAGGCTCCGCTTTCCTGGCGCGAGTTCTTCACCGACCCGCTCTTGCAGCAGCTCATCGAGCAGGTGCTGGCTAACAATGCCGACTTGGGCTCTGCCCGTATTGCCGTGGAGAAGAGCGAGGCATCGCTGAAGGCGGCCAAGCTCGCATACCTGCCTTCGTTCCATATCGCCCCGCAGGGAACCATCTCAAGCTTCGACTACAGCCGTGCTGCCAAAGCCTACACCCTGCCGTTGCAGATGGACTGGGAGGTGGAGGTCTTCGGCTCCATCACCAACAGGAAGCGTGCCGCAAAGGCTGTGCTCCTGCAGGCTCAGTGCTACGAGGATGCGGTGCACTCCAACCTCGTCAGCACAGTCAGCCAGCAGTATTGCATGCTGCAGATACTCGACCGCCAGCTGGAGATCCTCACGCAGACCGATGCGCTCTGGAACGCCTCGCTCGAGACGCAAAAGGCGCTTTGGGAGAACGGCAAGTCATACTCCACCGCCGTCAACCAGATGGAGTCGTCGTACCTGAACATCAAGACGCAGATTGTCGACACAAAGCGCAACATACAGAGTGTGGAGAACGCCATTTGCAGCCTGCTGGGTGTTTCGCCCAGACACATCGAGCGCAGCAAGTGGGGCAGCTACACTTTGTCGCAGAAGTTGGCAGGCGGCGTGTCGGCCCAGATGCTGGAACGCCGTCCCGACATCCGCATGGCAAACCATGTGATAGAGGAGTCCTTCTATCACATGCAGACCGCCCGTGCCGCCTTCTTCCCCACCATCACGTTGTCGGGACTGGTCGGCTGGACGAACAGTGGCAGCGGGTCTGTCGTCAATCCCGGGAGCCTTCTGCTCAACGCTATGGGGCAGCTCGCACAGCCCATCTTCTCGCAGGGAAGGCTGAAGGCAAACCTCAAGATTGCCAAGCTGACGCTGGAGGATGTGAAGCGCACCTATGTCCAGACGGTCGTCGATGCCGGCAACGAAGTGAACGAAGCCCTTGCCGACTATCAGGCTTCAGTAGAGAAGAGCAAGTACTACCAGCGCCAGATTGAGGTGCTCCACGAAGCTTATACCGGCACCCACGAACTGATGGACAACGGCAAGGCCAGTTATCTGGAGGTCCTTACAGCCCAGGAGTCGTTGCTCAGCTCCCAGCTCAGCGAAGCCATGAACGTGTACGACGGCTGTCAAGCCCTCATCGCCCTCTACATAGCCCTTGGCGGCGGCGGGAAGTAAGTCCGTTTCGCTATCGGAATAAGACCGTGGCGTTATTGCAATAAGCACGAGGCGCTTCCTAAATAAGTGCCTCGTGCTTCTGAAAAAAGTCCGTGCCGCGTTTACCGACGCCCACAGCAATGCTTTTCTATCACAATTGATGCAAAGGGAATAATAAGGAAGAATAAAACCTCAAAAACACACAATATCATAAAGTTCTTGCCGAGAAACTGCAAATCTGCCACGGGTCATACATTCTGTCGTGAATGACCCGCTTACAATATGGCAGATAATATGATAGAATAATAAAAGTGAAAGGGTGAGAAGTTAAAATGTTTCGCTCGTCAACAAAGGATTATCAGCGGTAAAAATACCGGTTTCTCGCTGACAGACGACCCTATATACAAGAAGACAAGACGAAAGGTTTAATACACATTATTTATAATATAATACGAATTACTTATGTTGTGCAAATCAACAAACATCAGGCGAGGGCGGCTGTGGCTCCTGTTACCGGCGCTCTTCGCATGGCTGCTGCCAGAGCAGGCTGTGGCCCGCGTCACCTACGTGGAAGAACCAAGCAACTACACCGTAGCGCTGACGGGTTCCAATGTCATCACCATCTTTGCTCCCCTCTGCGACTTCGAGGGTACCGACACCTGGGTCTCCAAAGGCAAGATATATTTCGAGGGAGAGGGAGTGGCGAAGACCGAGCTCCTGCACTTCTACTGCAAGGATGTGCCCTGGGACGGCTATAGCAATAGCTGGACGGAGATACCGGTCGTCTTCAGCACAGCTGCAGAGGGCTACCTCGACATCAAGCAGGGCAACTCATCCAACAGGTTCAGCCTGTACAAATCCAATGGAGAAGTATCCAAGCAAATCAAGCGCGAGGGCGAAAACCTCTTCTCTTTTACTGCCGACTGGATTCTGCCCTATAATCTGCTGGGCAAGAACCTGACGCTCAGTTGGGAGATAGAGCGCAACATCTCCGGCGCCGCCGCCAGGGCGAATGTGACACCCAAGGCCGAGACAATCACCGTGCCCCAAGCCGCCGAGGTCGCTACGCCCATCGTCTCCCTCGCCACGCTGAACCCCAAGAGCAAGGGCGTGCTGGAGCTGCCATGGTTCCTGGGAGCCAAGGAGATTTCCTCTATCAGGTACGAATACACCGATGCCAGCGGCGTCCGCAAGGAAGTGCCCATGTCCAATACCGTGAACAGCAGCACCATCCAGCTCAATGCCGTCGAGCCTCACCGAGGCTTCCAGATCGTTGCCAGCTACTATCAGGAAGGAGCCAAGGGCAAATACCACATCGAGAACGTGAAGACCGAGGCCAAGAACGTTGCCTTGATTCACGCTCCGACAAACCTGAAGGCACGCTCCCTGGGCGGTCAGAAGGGCAAGGTAGAGCTGTCGTGGACCGTGCCGTATCTCGACGATGACGATGTGGCCATCACCGACTTCTTCGAGATTCAGCGCTCGCTGACCGGCAAGGAGGAAGACTTCATCGGCATTGGACAGGAAATCTTCAGCCAGACAGTCAAGGAAGGCACCTATTCCTTCATCGACAGCACCCTGGTGGATGCCATTGCCGAGGGCATGCTCAAGAATGGCGGAACGCTGGAGAACCTGACCTACCGCGTGCGCCGCGCCATCACCAAGGACTGGGGATGGGGCACGGACAACAACTGCGCCGCCAGCACAAAGTGTATGCTCGAGAACCTGCACCTGCTGCGCATTGCCGACTACTCGGCCAAGTGGGAGGACGAGCGGGCCTACACCGTGCGCGTCACGTGGAAGTATGCCGAAGAGAATGGAGGCGTATGGGACAACCGGGCCAAGATGAAGCTGCGCCTCATCATGAAGAACCGCGACGGAGAAGTCATCGACACTACCGAGTATCAAGTGAACCCCACTGAGCGCCAGCAGTGCTACAAAGTGGTGAGCTGCACACGCCCCTGCGTGAAGTACGACATCGAACTGTTTGTGGAGCGCGACCAGTCGCCCATCAACCATTTGGAGAATGTGCAGCCAGAGTTCTTCCCCATCCGCACGGTCAGCGACTGGGCGGCGTTCCGCGACATGGTAGCTGCTGCCAAGGGAGAGCGCGACGTGAATGCCCGCCTCTATGCCGACATCCCGGAGACCGACGTATTCATTGGCTGGGATTCGAACATTGCCTACCGTGGCACTTTCGACGGCAACGGCCACACGCTGAACGTCAAAGCCCCCCTCAACGAGCCTCTCATGGCTCCCTTCCGCTATGTAGGCAATGCCACCATCATGAACCTGCACACGGCAGGCACCATCCTAACCAACGAACGGTACATATCCGGTATCGTCGGAGAGGTGAAGGCTGGCTCGACGGTCACCATCGAGAACTGCCGCTCGTCGGTCACCATCAACAGTACCTTTAAGGGTTTCGGCTACGGCAGCACCTACAAGGGTGAGACAGATAATGGCGGCCTGATTTCCCGCTTGGGCAACAACGCTGCGGTCGTCATACGTAACTGTAAGTTCGACGGCAGCTTCGAGGGTGAAGAAAGCCGCAATAACGGCGGATTCATCGGCTATTGCCAGGACAAGAGCTCGGCAACCATCGACAACTGTCTTTTTGCGCCCGACCACATCGGTACCCGCATCGCAGGTTGCGAAACGTGGGCACGCGGAAGTGACTTCACCCTGACACTCAAGAACAGCTATGCCACAACAGAGTATGGTGAGCCCAAAACCATAGACATCGACGGCAAAACCTTCATGGTACTGCGAAACAATGACGACTGGGGCAAGTTCCTGGACGCGCTGAAGACAAATTCTGCCACTAACGCCATCATGGATGCCGACTTCGGAATTGTCACCGCTGCGGATAACTTCTCCGGCATCTTCGACGGTAACGGCCATACGCTGAACGTCGATATCAATGGAGGTGGTACAGAGGCTATCGCCCTATTCAAGAATGGCAGAGACTTCACCATCAAGAACCTGCATCTTACCGGTTCCGTCTCAGGTGCCAACCATGTAGCTGGCCTTGTGGGTATCAGCAACGTGTCCAACGACGATAACCGCAACCACATCGACAACTGCCGCGTGTCGGCAACCATAAACTGCTCAAACTATATATTTGGCGGCTTTGTGGGTCGTGGAAATCGTGTTGACATTCACAACTGTCTGTTCGACGGTCAACTGGCGTGTCCTTCCGGCGACCCTTGGGCTGGCGTGTTCATGGGCTTCGTCGATGGCGGCATAGCTATGGGAGTGGAGAACTGCCTGTCAAACGCAACATTTAACAACATCAACCATCGTGCGCTGAACATCTCCGGCAACCCCGACGGCCCCCCATATGGATGGGGTAATGGTTACAGTCAATGGGTCAAGAACAACTGGAGCTATGGCGATTTGGAAGGAGCCAGCAAGATTACAGGCGAGTCATCGGAAACGATGGTGAAGTACCTGGGCAGTGAAAACTGGCAACTTGTCGATGGCAAAGTCGTTCCCAAGATGCGCGTCCTCCAGGTGATTAAGACAAGGCCCATCGGAGAGATAGAAGGCTATTTCACCGACGGATGGAAAAAGGTGAACAACGTCCTTGTGCCTGTCACTACCACGACACCCGAACCCACCATGGCCGACATCAACACCAATCCCGACCTGCCCGACTTCTACCACGCAAGCAACGGCAAAATTGAGAAGACGCTGATAACACAGACCCGCCAGAGCAGCGTTCTGCTGACGTGGGACACCGACGGCAACCCCATCGACTACTTCACCGTGCTGCGCCGCGTGAAGGGCGAGACAGCCGAGAGCGCCTGGAAGGAGATCGCCACCAACCTCGACCAGATGAGCTACGAGGACACCAGCGTGTCGCCACTGGAGACCTATGAATATAAGGTACGCGCGACCAACGACTGCGAAGGCGTCACCTTCACCGATACCGAGGTGAAGGTGGGCGAATGTAAGCATACGGGCCGCGTGGAAGGCTATGTGCGCTACAACGACGGCACCAGCGCCGCAGGCGTCGAAGTGGCTATCAAACTCGGCAACGAAACAGTCACAAGCACATTCACCGACGACAGCGGATACTTCGTGGCCGACGAGCTGTCCTACAACGGCAAGACTACCGTCACCTACGTGGTGACACCCGTCGCTGCCAACAGCAAGGTACAGTTCGACGAGCCCTTCAGGGTCAACGTGACCTTCAATGCCAAAAGCAACAACGAGACGCTGCGCGAGTTCGTCATCAACAGCGGCAAGCTCTTCTCAGGCTTCGTCATGTACGACGGCACCAGCATCCCCGTAAAGGGCGCACACTTCAAGGTGAACGGACGCTATCTCTACAACAGAAGGGGCGACCTGCTGGAGACCGAATACGACGGCAGCTTCTCCTTCCGCGTCAATCCGGGCCGCGACACCATCCAGGTAGTGATGGACGGCCACACCTTCGTGGATGACGGCTACTATAAGAGCAAGGCAGGCCATGACTTCACATCCGACGTGGCACAGACCTACTTCTACGACGCCACGAAGGTGAAGCTGACGGGCCGCATCGTGGGTGGCGACGACCAGGGCAAACTGCCGCTGGGCAACAACCTCTCGCACAACAACCTGGGCGACAAACTCAAGATGGTGCTCACACTGGAAGGCGACAATACGTCATGGCTCGTCTATGACAACCTGAACCCCAACCGCACCGAGCGCGAAGCCACCTACCGGCATCCGCGTGGCAACGGCCACAAGACGACGGTGAAGACCACACGCAAACGCATAGAAGTCTCGCCCGACTCCATCACCGGCGAGTACGAGCTGATGCTGCCCCCCGTGCGCTGGAAAGTGCAGCAGGTATATTGCGAAGGCTACTCCACCCTGTTCCAGGAAGGACAGGTGAGCGAAGTCATCGACCTGACAGACTGCCTTGCCAGCAAGGACACCACCTACAGCGGCACCTACAAGGACGCTGACACCATCACGGTTGCCAAACCCAAGCTGACGTACAACGCCATCTACAACCGCATCTATCACAGCCCGAAGGAAGTGACCTACAAGCAACTGGGCTACGACGACTTCGACTACCTCGGCGACAAGACCTACACCGCCGCCGACCTGCTCGGCAACAAGACAGACGTACCGCTGGCCTATAAGAAGGACAAGGACTCAAGGCAGGCTGCCTATACCTTCGGCTATCCCGTATTCAGCCTGGAGCGCAAGTACTACATCCAGGTGCAGGTGGCAGAAAGCTATCCCTACAACAATAACAAGTCAAGCGGAAAGATTGACTACGTGAAGGTAGGCGGCGGCAAGGCCACCATGTACAACGGCATGAAGGCCGTCTCTGCTTTGGAATACAAAAAGGAAGCTGACCTGGACAGCCTCGGACGAGCCATATTCGAGCTGACTGTGGACCAGACGCCACAACTGCTGACAAGGGAGAGCGCACTGAAGCGCGTGAACTTCAGTGTCATGCAGGACGGCACCTTCTATGAGGCAGAACCCCTGTACGGCTATGTGCTCAACATGTTCGCCACTGGCGCAGGCAAGGAAATTCTGACCGACGGTCAGCCCCTGCTCTTCGACATCCTGCGCGACCCGCCAGGTGGCAGCAGCTCGAACTCACTGGCAAAGGGAACAACGCTGAACTACTCCTACTCGATGGACATGACGCTCATGGCCGGCCTGCTGCTGAACTTCACATTAGGCTCCAAGATGCAGAGCTTTGCAGGCACCGTGGCTGCACCCGCAGGTGTAGGTTCCACGATGGGCCTCATCAATTCATCGGACGCAGCCGACATGCTAGTCTCCGACCTCATCTTCACGATGGCTGGCAACAAGGGTTACTCCTACACGATGAACATAGGCCACACCATCAGCACCAGCAGCGACCCGAGCATGGTGGGTGCCGATGCCGACCTCTATATCGGTGCGGTACAGAATGTTGTAGTGATGCCTATGTCCAGCATTCGCGCCATCTCCGACGAAATGTACAAGAACATCACCGCCAACCAGGGTCAGGGCCTTCCCGACAGTCCTACAAGCGAACTGGCAAAGCAGATTCAGTACGGTTCGCTGGTGCACATTGCCGAGGGCACCGATGCCGAGGGCAAGAAGTTCCACTTGGTGCGCGACCAGACGATTGGCTACGGCCCGAAGCTGCAGTCGCAGTTCATGTACTCGCAGAAGCAGATTCTCAAACAGATCATTCCGCAACTGGCAAAGGAGATTCTCGACATGGTGTACGTAGGCACAGAGGCAGATGCCAAGAAGCTGGCCAACAGGACCCAGTTCCCCGTCTATCTGTCCCTGCGCGAGCCTAACGACTCGCTGTTCGGCGTAGTCAACACCAAGGTCATCCCCGACCATATCTACAACACGACCATCAAGAAGGCAGAAGAAGGCGTCAACTACCTTGTAGTGCTGCCCGACGGCAAGAAGGAGACTGACTTCAACGACGAAATCGCAGCCAAGAGCAAAATCATCTATGCCTGGGCGAAGATGATTAACCGCAACGAGAAAGAGAAACTGGAAGCCACCGACTTCGTAGCCAACTACGACATTGCCGGTGCCGAGGCTGTGAACTACAGCGAGACCTTCGACTGCAACACCTCGAACATGACGATGACGCATTTCCCCTTCGGCAAGCAGCCTGACTACTTCAAGGGACCGGGCAGCGGCATCGGTATGTCGATTGCACAGACGGCAACGGAAACCCTCGTCAGCTCTATCCTGGCTATCGTGGAATCCACGACGTACAGCTATCCAGGAGTAGGCATTGACCCGGCCAAGTTTAACCAGGCAAGTGGCATGAAGTCGGAGATTTCCTTCGTCGGAAAGCACTTTGAATGGCTGGTCATCCCCATCCTGTACTCTCAGGTGACTGGTGCCGACGTCTCTGCCAAGTCCTATAACCGCACGGAGAGCTTCACCATCATCACGGGAGCGAACAACCACCTGAACGTGGATGTCTATCGCGTGAAGTCAGCCTCCAGCGACAGCAAGGAGAAGGTGGACCCCCGGGATATCTATACGAACAACAACTACAACAGCTTCTCGAACCTGGTGAATACCTACCTGAACAAGGAGAGCAAGATGGACCTGAACAACGACGGCGAGATACTGGAGCTGGGCGGTTCGCGCAGCTTCGTGTTCCGTACCCGCGGCGGTGCCACTGCCGACCCGTGGGAGGGTGAGCGCAAGACGCACTTCTACGAGGCAGGAACTGTTCTTGACGAGCGCACGCTGAAGATAGACAACCCGAAGATATGGCTCGACAAGCAGAGTGTGAGCGGTGTGTCCATCAACGACGCTGCCCGCTTCAAGGTCTTCATTGCCAACGAGAGCGAGAAGCCCGAGGCTACGGACGGCCTGAGTGTCTATCAGCTGTTCTTTATGGGCCAGTCGAATCCTAACGGCGCCAAGATATTCATTGACGGCGAGCCTCTCTCTACGGGCGGCACCACCGTTACCGTCGTGCCCGGCATAGTGACTCAGAAGACCATCGAGGTACGTGCTGGCGACGGTTTCGACTATGAGGGCCTGACCATCGGCGTCATGTCGCTAGGCGATGCTGAACATGCCTTGGCTACCACGAGGTTCGACGTTCACTTCCTGCGTGAAGCCGGTATGGTGAATATCGCCACGCCGGGCGACAAGTGGGTGCTGAACACCAATGCACAGGAGGACAAGAAACGTGGCTGGTACATACCTGTCACCATCAATGGCTTTGACCGCCATCAGCACAATTTCGACCACATCGAGTTCCAGTATAAGGAATCGCAGCGTGGCGACGACAGCTGGGTGAACCTTTGCTCCTACTATGCCGACTCTACGCTGATGGCGAATGCCAATGGCGTGTGCGAGCTGATGCAGCCTAACGCTAACATCGTCACCAACTTCTACGGTGAAGGCTTCGTGATGGAGAAGTCCTACGACTTGCGTGCCGTGCTCTTCTGCCGCAACGGCAACTCGTACCTCACCACACCTTCGAAGGTCATCAGCGGCATCAAGGACACACGCCGTCCGCAGCTGTTCGGCTCGCCCGAACCGAAGGGCGGACTGCTCTACCTGGGCAACGACATCATCTTCAACTTCTCCGAGGACATCGACTATAACCACCTGAGCGCTATCACCAACTTCGAGGTGAGGGGCGAGGTGAACAACAACGACCTCTCTGAGACGGTGAGCATTCAGTTTAAGGGCAAAGCCAGCGTGGAAAGCGAAGCCAAGCGCAACTTCAGCGGCAAGGACCTGACCATCGACCTGATGGTGAAGCCCGACTCTACAGGTCGCGAAATGCCGCTGTTCTCCCACGGCTCCAATGGCCAGAAGCTGCAACTGTGGCTGACTGCCGACTACAAGCTGAAGGCTGTCGTGGACGACCAGACCTACGTCAGCAGCTCCGCCATCCTGAAGGGCACCTTCACGCAGGTGGCTGTCTCCATCAACCAGCAGGACAGCACACTGACCTTCTTCAACGGCGGCGTGGAAATAGGACGCAACAAGCTGAAGTCCACGTATAATGGCACGGGCACGCTCATCTTCGGTCGCACCAACGAGACGAACCGCAACGAGAGCCAGTACTACGAGGGCCGCATGATGGAGGCTCGCCTATGGTACGCTGCCATGGACGGCGGACTCATTGGCACGACTTACGGCAGCCGCCGACTGACGGGCTACGAGAGGAACCTCGTTGATTACTACCCGATGAACGAAGGTTCGGGCAACTATATCACCGACCGCACGCAGGGAGCCAATGCCCGCCTGATAGGTACCAGTTGGGCTATTCCTCGCGGCATGTCGCTGGGCCTGAAGAAGGAAGACAAGGGCGTGCTGCTGAGACAGACTGCCCTGAACAGCACCAACGACCAGGCCTACACGCTGATCTTCTGGTTCCGTACCGATGCCGACGGTCGAGGCACGCTGCTGAGCAACGGACGC
>R26__coassemble_1293_pt1 | contig 12762 bp, 8 predicted proteins | sample R26__metabat2_high_PE_049 | metagenome-assembled genome bin R26 | reverse complement strand
CCCGAAAAGGTCACTGGCAAGGCCGAGGTGCCCATTCGCTTCTTCCTCAACTACTGCACCTTCGGCTACACAATGCCCTGGTGGAAATGGGAACAATGGGAACGCTTCATCGACTGGATGGCCTTGAACGGCGTCAACATGCCGCTCGCCATCACCGGTCAGGAAGCCGTCTGGCAGAAAGTCTGGCGCAAGTACGGCATGACCGACGAGCAGATACGTGCCTACTTCACAGGCCCTGCCCAGCTGCCTTGGCAACGCATGATAAACATCGACCGCTGGCAGGGACCGCTGCCTCAAAGCTGGATTGACGGACAGGCAGAGCTGCAAAAGCAGATTCTCCGCCGTGAGCGCGAACTGAACATGACGCCCGTGCTTCCAGCCTTCGCAGGCCACGTCCCGGCAGACTTGGAACAAATTCTCCCCGGCATCCGCACTTCGAAGGTGAACCGCTGGTGCAACTTCAACGAGAAGTACCGCTGCACCTACCTCAATCCGTCTGACCCTCTCTTTGCCCGCATACAGAAAGATTTCCTCGAGGAGCAGACAAAGATGTACGGCACCAACCACATCTACGGCATAGACCTCTTCAACGAAGTCTCGCCCCCATCATGGGAGCCCGACTCGCTGGCCAAGATCTCTGCCGGCGTCTATGCCTCCCTGACGAACGTCGACCCCGAGGCCATCTGGCTTCAAATGGCGTGGCTCTTCATCAGCAACAAGAGAGCCTGGACTCCCGAACGCATCAAGGCATATCTCTCTGCCGTGCCGCAGGGGAGAATGATCATGCTCGACTATGAATGCGACTACACCGAGATATGGCGGCTCACTGAACACTTCTACGGACACAAGTTCATCTGGTGCTATCTCGGCAACTTCGGCGGAATGACTGAGATTGAAGGCGACTACAAGCTGAATGCGAAGCTGCTCAAAGGCGCAAAGGAAGAGGGAGGCACCGAATTCGTCGGCATCGGCTCCACGCTCGAAGGCTTTGGACTCAACGAACCTATCTACGAAGCTCTGCTTTCCCAGGCTTGGGACACGGGCGTCGGCTTCGATGCCTATATTGACAATATTGCCGACCGCCACCTTGGCCGCGTAGATGAGAACTATCGGGCGTATTGGCACACGATGGTCGACAAGGTCTGCACGACCCACACGAGTACCGGCGCAGCGGGCATCATCAACGCCCATCCCAACCTGGAAGGCGAATGGAACTGGACGACAGAGCTTCGCAAAGGTTACGACATCAACAACTTGGACGAAGCGCTGGCTATCCTGGAGAAGGTGGAGGGAACGACGGGCTACTTCAAGTTCGACCTCGCCAACACACGACGCCAGTCCATCCGCAACAGGGCGCTGGCCGTAAGGAAACGCTTCGCGGATGCCTATAAGGCAGGCGATAGGGACGGCATGGTGGCGGCCAGAGAGGAGTTCCTTGGCATGTGCGACAAGATGGTCGAGGCCATCAAAGGCTTAGGGGAGTTCTCGCTCGACGACTGGATACGCGATGCACGCGCATGGGGCACGACCGAAGCGGAGAAGGACTACTTCGAGATGAACGCACGCACCATCATAACCGTCTGGGGCGACTCGTACAGACTCGAGGACTACGCCAACCGCGACTGGGACGGACTCATCGAGACCTACTACAAAGTCCGTTGGCAGATGTTCTTCGATGCCGTCTTGGCAGCCTTCGATGCAGGCGAACCCTTTGTCAACATGAAAGGTCCCAACATCCCCAAGGGCAAGACAAAAGAAGAATGCGAACGAGCCATGAAGTTCGATGCCGAAATCTGGGACTTCGAAACCAAATGGGCACACATTAAGTAAACATGAATATCCAAGAGATTCTGAACATGACAGACCGCTTTGCAGCGAAGGCCGGCTGCAAGATAGTCGAGGTAGATGCCGCGCATGCTGTGGCCGAGATGAGGGTGACAGCAGAGCACCTGAACGGCGGAAACGTCTGCCAAGGGGGAGCACTCTTCACCTTGGCAGACTTTGCCATAGCCGCTCTCGTGAACTTCCATGGGCAGCTCACATTCGGCATCAGCAATAACATCATCTTTGTCTCAAGTGCCAAGGAGGGAGACCTGCTCAGGGCCGAGGCAATTACCATAGCAGACCACCACAAGATACCTTCCGTCGAGGTGCGCGTCACCAATCAAGAGGGCAGGCTCATCTGTCACGTGACGGGAATGGGCTACAGGAAGTCTGTTCCCCTACCCTGCAGCAAATAATCAAACCCTTAAAACAACAAACACACTTACATATATGAAACGACTTTCTTTCTTCCTGGCGGCCTCATTCTGTGCCGCTTCGACCTGGGCGGATGTCATTCTGCCCGGATGGATGACTTCCAACATGGTCCTGCAACAACAGACGAAAATTCACCTGCAAGCTACGGCGAAGAAAGGCGCCACCGTGAAGATAACGCCCTCGTGGGACAAGAAAACAGTAAAGGTTGATGCCGACAAAACGACCGGAGCCTTTGAGTTCGACCTCGATGTGCCTGCGGCTGGCGGCCCCTATACGTTGACATTCGACGACGGCAAGAAGCTCCTGTTGGAGAATGTGATGAGCGGCGAAGTGTGGTTCTGCAGCGGTCAGTCGAACATGGAGATGCCCGTCAAGGGATGGGGAAAAGTACAAAACTACGAGCAGGAAGTGGCCGATGCCAACCATCCTCTCATCCGTCTGTTCCAAGTGGGTAAAGTCGTTGCTCATACGCCGCAGGCGAAGGTTCCCCTCGGCCACACCAATGGCTGGGCTGTCTGTTCGCCCGAGATGGTGGAGGAGTTCTCTGCCGCAGCCTATTTCTTTGCCCGCGAGGTCTCGCAGAAGCTTGGCATCGCCGTCGGCGTGGTGAACAGTTCTTGGGGCGGAACGCCTGCCGAAAGCTGGACAAGCCTGGAGAGGCTGCAAGGCGTAACAGGTTTCCAGGAACATGCCAAACGTGTCTTTGCCACAGGCTTCGACGAAGATAAGATAAATCAGCTCTATCAAGAAGAAAGGGCCGAATGGATGAAGTCGGCTTACACAAGCGACAAAGGCCTGAAGGACGGCAACATCGACAATGCCGCCTGGGCTGCCGTCGACCTCAGCGACTCCGGTTGGAACACGATAGCCCAGCCTGTACTTTGGAGCAAGACGGATGCTTTGAAGGACTTCGACGGCATCGTCTGGATGCGTCGCGAGGTGGACATCCCGACAACGCTTGCAGGCAAGGACCTGAAGTTGGAACTCGGTGCCATCGATGACGAGGACATCACCTATTGGAACGGACAGCGCATCGGCATGAGTTCCGGCTGGAACGTCAACCGCACATACACCGTTCCCGGCAACATGGTAAAGGCCGGCAGGAATGTGCTTACGGTCCGCGTCAACGATACCGGCGGCGACGGAGGCTTCTACAAGGAAGGCAAGGACTTCAAGGCAAGTGCCCTCAAGACAACCGTCTCGCTTGCTGGCGACTGGACCTGGAAGAAGAGTCTCGAAGCAGCCCGCATCACGCACCCCGAGAACATGACTGAACCTAAAGCCCCCAACAGCTCGTGGTACCCCGCAGGCCTGTACAACAGCATGGTAGCGCCCTTCCTTTCGATGCCTGTCCGCGGCTTCCTCTGGTATCAGGGCTGTGCCAATGTGGGCAGAGCCGTGCAGTACGAAAGCCTCTTCCAGGCGATGATACTCGACTGGCAAGCCCGCTTCAACAAGAATTCCGAGGTGACCCCCTACCCCAAGCCTGAGCCACAGAACGAGCGTCGCCGCTTCATGCAAAGAGAAGACTCGAAGGCCATCCCCTTCTACTTCGTGCAACTTGCCAATTACCTGCAACGCAACCCCCTGCAACCCAAGTCGGAATGGGCCGCCCTGCGCGATGTTCAGCGCAAGGCTCAGCAATTGGATGGCGTCGGCATGATGGTGAACATCGACATCGGCATGGCAAACGACATCCATCCGAAGAACAAGCAGGAGGTAGGTCGCCGCTTGGCCTTGTTGGCACTCAATCGCACCTATGGCAAGGAAGAGGCCTGCGCAGCTCCCGAATACCTTCGGATGAACGTCTCGGACGGCAAGGCAATCCTCTCGTTCCTGCCATCTGCCGGCAGCGACATGCTTCAGGAAAACGCCGACATCAAAGGCTTCATCGTAGCAGGCCCCGACCACGAATGGCACTTAGCGAAGGCTCATACCGAAGGCGGTGGCAGGTTTGTCTGGCGAGTTGTCGTGGAGTGCCCCGATGTACAGCATCCCGTTGCCGTCCGCTATGCTTGGGCCGACAATCCCGAATGCAATCTCAAGACAGTTTCCGGTCTGCCCGTAGGTCCCTTCCGCACCGACGACTGGAACGACTTGAAGTAAGAAGAGACGTTCCCCGTTCTCTATACTTCTAATTTCCTAAGTACGCCGCCACAGCCTCTGCACAACGCTCGCCATCGACTCCAGCGCTGACGATGCCGCCGGCATAGCCTGCACCCTCGCCACAGGGGAAGAGTCCGGCTATGCGGACGTGCTGCAGGGTGTCGCCATCTCGAAGAATACGGACGGGGCTGCTGGTGCGTGTCTCAATACCGATGACGGTGGCCTCCGAGGTCAGGAAGCCATGCTTCTGCTTGCCCCAGAGCCTGAAAGCTTCGCGCAGACGCGTGCTGATGAACTCCGGCAACCAAAAGTGCAGGGGACTCGCAATCAGACCGGGTGCATAGGATGATTCGTTGAGGTCGGCAGAAAGTCGGCCGTTCACGAAGTCCGTCATCCGCTGTGCCGGAGCGGTCTGCAAGCGGTTTGCCTGCAACCAGCACTGGCGCTCAAGTTCCTCTTGTAGCAACATCATCCGAAGAGGGTCATCTGTGTTCCCCCTAAAGGGGGTTAGGGGGTCCACCTCCACCACCATGCCGCTGTTGCTCCAGCGACCATTACGGTTGGAGGGGCTCATGCCGTTGACGACGACTTGCTCCGGGCCGCTTGCCGCAGGCACGACGAAGCCGCCGGGGCACATGCAGAAGCTATAGACGCCGCGACCCTGAACTTGCGTCACCATGCTGTACTCGGCAGCCGGCAACCACTTTCCCCTACCCTCGCGGCTGTGGTATTGTATCTGGTCGATGAGGTGGGCCGGATGCTCCAGACGAACACCAATGGCAAGTCCCTTCGCCTCGATGTCGATGCCGCTCTCTGCAAGGTAGCGATAGACATCGCGAGCCGAATGGCCTGTGGCAAGAATGACGGGACCCCTGAATTCATTGACCATTGAACATTGACCATTGACCATTTTCTTTGCCACGATGCCAACGACGCGTCCTCCCTCAACACCAGTGCCGGAGCAATGCGAAGAATGGTCAATGGTCAATGGTGAATGGTCAATGATAAGCCCTGTCATCTTTGTCTGGAAGTGCACCTCGCCACCACAAGCAAGGATGGTGTTGCGCATGTTCTCGATGACACGCGGAAGGCGGTCGGTGCCTATATGCGGATGAGCGTCGGAAAGGATGGCCGGGCTTGCGCCGTGCTGCACGAAGATTTGCAGGATGCGGTCGGTGTTGCCACGCTTCTTACTTCGTGTATAGAGCTTTCCGTCGCTGTAAGCTCCTGCCCCACCCTCGCCAAAACTGTAGTTGCTCTCGGGGTCGACTCGTTGCTCCGGACGAATGCGGGCCAAGTCCTTCTTGCGTTCGCGGACGTCTTTGCCTCGTTCCACGACAATAGGTTTCAGTCCAAGCTCGATGAGTCGCAACGCTGCAAACAGTCCTCCCGGACCTGCTCCGACGACCACGACCGATGGCCTGTCGCTGACATCCTTATATATATAGGGTTCGAAATCGGACTGCGGCTCCTCGCCAACGTAAGCCCTGATGGTCAGATTGACATAAATCGTTCGCTGACGGGCGTCAATGCTTTTCCGTATTACCTTCACAGCATCGGCGTTGATGCCCTTCTCCTGCCGGAGATACGCAATGATGCTTTGCTCGTTGTATGCTTGCCGGGGCAAGATGCGCAAGTTTAGTTCGTGTACCATAGAATCAATGAATGCACAAAAGTATAAAATAATTCATAATTAACAATTCATAATTCATAATTATTTTGTACATTTGCACGCGAAATAAACAAGGATAACCCAAACAGCAAGGATGAAAGTGATAAAGTTGGCGGAACATCCGTCGGTTCCGTAGAAAGTATACTAAGTGTAAAAAGGATTGTAGAGAGACAGGAAGAACCGGTCATCGTCGTGGTCAGTGCACTTGGCGGCATCACCGACAAACTCATCCGTACAGGGCAGATGGCTGTGGACGGCGACCAGCTCTACCAAAAGTCTTTCCAGGAGATAGCCGTCCGGCACGAAGAGATGATAGGTGCCATCCTGCCTGCGGGTAAGAAACGCGATGGCCTCTTGGCACAGGTGGGCGAGCTGTTGGAGGAACTGCGCAGCATCTATCAGGGTGTCTACCTCATTCATGACCTGAGCCCCAAGACCCAGGCTGCCATCGTCTCTTACGGCGAACGCATCAGCAGCCGCATCGTTGCCACACTGATTGACGGCGCCGAATGGTTCGACAGCCGCGAGTTCATCAAGACAGAGTTCAAGGCAGGCAAGAATCGTCTGGTCCGCGAACTGACCAACAAGCTTGTCCGCCAGACCTGGCAGCAAGTGCCCCAGGTCAGCATCGTCGGTGGCTTCATAAGTACCGATGCCGAGAGCGGCGAGGTGACGAACCTCGGTCGAGGTGGCAGCGACTATACTGCCAGCATCATAGCTGCGGCCTTGGATGCCAGTGTGCTGGAGATATGGACCGACGTGGACGGCTTCATGACTGCAGACCCGCGCGTCATCAGCTCGGCCTACGTTATTCCCGAGCTGAGCTACATCGAGGCAATGGAGCTCAGTAACTTCGGCGCAAAGGTTGTTTATCCGCCAACCATCTATCCCGTCTGCATCAAGCACATCCCCATCCTCATCAAGAACACATTCAACCCCGATGCCCCGGGCTCCATCATCAAGGATGAAGTGCAGGACGACTCCCGAAGCATCAAAGGTATCTCCAGCATCAAGGGTACAACGCTCATAACGGTTTCGGGCCTGTCTATGGTTGGTGTCATAGGCGTGAACCGTCGCATCTTCACCTGTCTGGCAGATAATGGCATCAGCGTCTTCATGGTCAGCCAGGCATCCAGCGAGAACAGCACCAGCATTGGTGTCCGCGACGAAGATGCCGACGAAGCCTGTCGCGTGCTGGACATCGAGTTCAAGAAGGAGATTGAGGACGGTTCGATGTTCCCGATGCTTGCAGAAAAAGGACTTGCCACGGTTGCCATCGTTGGCGAGAACATGAAGCATACGCCCGGTATTGCAGGAAAGCTTTTCGGCACGCTTGGCCGTTCGGGTATCAGCGTCATAGCTTGTGCCCAAGGTGCCAGCGAGACGAACATCTCGTTTGTCATCAATCAGAACTTCCTCCGCAAAGCCCTCAACGTCATTCACGACTCCTTTTTCCTGTCCGAATATCAGGTGCTGAATCTCTTTGTCTGCGGTGTCGGCACAGTTGGCGGCAGCCTTATAGAACAGATCCATCAGCAACAGGAAAAGCTGATGCGCGAGCTCAGGCTGAAGCTCAATGTCGTGGGCATTGCCAGCGGGCACAATGCCATCTTTACCCGCGAAGGCATCAACCTCGAGAACTTCCGCGAGCAGTTGGCTGCGGCTCCGGCAAGCAACATCAAGCGACTGCATGACGAAGTCATAGGCATGAACATCTTCAACAGTGTCTTTGTCGACTGCACGGCAAGTCCCGAAGTGGCCGGCCTCTATGCCGACTTCCTCAAACACAATATCAACGTGGTGGCAGCGAATAAGATTGCGGCAAGCAGCGACTACGCCAACTATCGTCTGCTCAAAGAGACAAGTCAGAAGCGAGGCGTTAAGTTCCTCTTCGAGACGAACGTCGGCGCTGGTCTCCCTATCATCCGTACCATCAACGACCTTTGCAACTCTGGCGACAAGATACTTCGCATCGAGGCAGTTCTGAGCGGAACGCTCAACTTCATCTTCAACACAATCAGCAAGGACATTCCCTTCAGCAAGACGGTCCGCATGGCAAAGGACGAGGGCTACAGCGAGCCTGACCCACGCATTGACCTGAGCGGCAAGGATGTCATTCGCAAACTGGTTATTCTTGCACGTGAGGCAGGCTACGAAATCAGTCAGGAAGATGTGGAAGCCAAGCTCTTCATTCCACAGTCGTTCTTTGGCGGAACACTGGACGAGTTTTGGCAGAACCTGCCTTCGCTCGATGCCGACTTTGAGGCTCGCCGCAGGGAGCTGGAGAAGCAGAAGAAGGTTTGGCGCTTCGTGGCAAAGATGGAAGTCATTGACCATTTACCATTGACCATTGACCATTCGGCTACGCCCGAAGATGTAACGGCAAAGAATAATGGTCAATCATCAATGGTCAATGTTCAATGTTCCGTCTCGCTCGAAGAGTTTGACAGCAATCACTCGTTCTATGTGCTCGAAGGCAGCAATAACATTGTCATGCTCACCACGGAGCGTTACCGCGAGTACCCGATGCTCATCCAGGGCTACGGCGCCGGCGCAAGCGTGACGGCAGCTGGTGTCTTCGCTGACATCATGAGCCTGGCATAACCATCTCAACCATTTAACTTTTCAACATTTGAAGCATCTCATCATCCTTGGCGACGGCATGGCCGACTGGCCTTGCGAGGAACTGGGCGGCAAGACATTGCTCCAATATGCCGACACACCTCATTTCGATTGGCTGGCAAGGCACGGACGCAATGGCTTGCTCAAGACCATTCCCGACGGCTTTCATCCAGGCAGCGAGGTCGCCAATTCCAGCATCCTCGGCTACGATCAGCACATTGTCTACGAGGGTCGTGGTCCGCTGGAGGCAGCGAGCATCGGTGTGGGGCTGCAGGCGGACGACCTCGCCCTGCGCTGCAACCTGGTTTGTCTCGAAGGCGACCTGCTGAAGAACCATTCCTGCGGAAGGCTCGAGACGGAAGAAGGCGATGTGCTGATACGCTTCCTTCAGGAACGGCTTGGCTCGGAACGTGTTCATTTCCATACGGGTGTTCAGTATCGGCACTTACTTGTCATAAAGGGAGGCAACAAGCACCTGCACTGCACGCCGCCGCACGATATTCCCCTGAAACCGTGGCGCGAATACATGCTTTGGGCCGAGTGTCCCGAGGCAGAGGAAACGGCCAGTCTGCTCACTGACCTCATCCTGCGCAGCCAAGAGTTGCTGGCAACGCATCCGCTCAACATCGAACGGCAGAAGCGAGGGCTCGACCCGGCAAACTGCATCTGGCCTTGGGGCGGAGGTTATCGTCCGAAGATGCAGCCGCTCACCGAGACTTATCCGCAAATCCGGAAAGGAGCCGTCATTACAGCCGTCGACCTCATCCGGGGCATCGGACGCTATGCAGGCCTTGACGTCATCCGTGTGCCCGGAGCAACAGGTCTTTGGGACACCGACTTCCGAGCCAAGGCACAGGCCGCTGTAGATGCTCTGCGGACGAACGACTTCGTCTATCTCCATGTCGAGGCAAGCGACGAGGCCGGGCACGACGGCGACCTGCACATGAAACTGGGCTGCATAGAGCACATCGACCACCTGATTCTTGCCCCCATCCTCTCTCACAGGTCAATGGTCAATGGTCAATGGTCCATCGCTCTCCTCCCCGACCACCCTACGCCCATCCGTCTGCGCACCCACACGGCCGACCCCGTTCCCTTCTGCATCTACTATCCGGGCATCGAACCCGACGGGGTGCAAACCTTCGACGAAGTTGCTGCCGGCGAAGGCGCTTACGGCCAGATGGAGGGCGACGCATTCATCAAAGAGTTTATGAAAAGGTAAAAGACAATGAAATACTATAGCACAAACGGCAAGGCACCGCTTGCCACACTGGAAAAGGCCGTCGTAAAGGGGCTGGCCGAAGACAAGGGGCTCTATATGCCCGAGCGCATCAAGCCGCTGCCGCAGGAGTTCTTCGACAACATTCAGGACATGTCGCTCCAAGAGATAGCCTACCGCGTAGCAGACAGATTCTTTGGCGAAGACATCGATGCCGAAAGCCTGCGACGTATTGTCGGCGAAACACTTTCCTTCGACATACCATTAGTAAAAGTTTAAAAGGTGAAAGAGTTAAAAGGTGAAAAAGTGAAAGAGTTAAAAGGTGAAAACGGGAGCCCTATCTATTCTCTCGAACTCTTTCATGGCCCCACCCTTGCCTTCAAGGACGTCGGCGCACGCTTCATGGCCCGCCTGCTGCAACACTTCATAAAGACACTCCCCCAAGGGGGGAGCGGGAAGGGGGCTCTTAATGTCCTCGTTGCCACGAGCGGCGACACAGGTTCAGCTGTTGCCAACGGTTTCCTGGGCGTAGAGGGCATCCACGTCTATGTGCTCTACCCGAAGGGAAAGGTCAGCCCCATCCAGGAGTGCCAGTTCACAACACTTGGGCAGAACATAACGGCTATCGAGGTGGACGGCACGTTCGACGACTGCCAGGCACTTGTCAAGAACGCCTTCATGGACGATGAGCTCAACACCCGGATGCGGCTCACCTCGGCCAACAGCATCAACGTGGCCCGCTTCCTGCCCCAAAGCTTCTACTACTTCTGGGCATACGCACAGCTCAAAAAGACCCTCTCTAACTCCCCCGAGACCCTCTCTAACTCCCCCTTAAAGGGGGAGAAACCAGGCGAGTTGACTTCGTCGAGCGATTGCTTTTCCGCGAAGGAAGCATCCCCTTTAAGGGGAGGTTTGGAAGGGTCTAGAGGTTTGGGAGGGTCTGTCGTTTGCTGTGTCCCTTCCGGCAACTTCGGCAACATCTGCTCCGCCCTCTTCGGCAAGCGCATGGGTCTGCCTATCAGTCGCTTCATCGCAGCCAATAATGCCAACGATGTCTTCTATAAATACATACAGACCGGCAAGTACGAGCCAATGGCAAGCATACAGACCATTGCCAACGCTATGGACGTCGGGGCGCCCAGCAACTTTGCACGCATCCTCGACCTCTACGGCGGCAGTTACGAGGCTATCCGGCACGACATCGGCAGTGCCACCTATTCCGACCGACAGATAGCCGAGACTATGCGACAGTGCCTTGCCGAGACAGGCTATCAGCTCGACCCCCACGGGGCTTGCGGCTATCGGGCATTGCAGGAAGGACTGCGCCCCGGCGAGATCGGCTTCTTCATTGAAACGGCACACCCCGCCAAGTTCAAGCAGACGGTGGACGACATCTGCGGCTCCGACATCCCCATCCCCGAGCGCCTGCAAGCCTTCATGAAGGGCACTAAGCAGAGCATCCCCATGAGCAAGGACTTCGCCGACTTCAAGGCAATGCTGCTGTCGGAGAGCATATAGGTCTCATAAGTCATATAGGTCTCATAGGTCATATAGGTCTCATAAGTCATATAGGTCTCATGCCACAGCCTGCTCTTTGGAACGCCAACTACTTGAAGGCCTGGAGCGCGAACTTCATGCTCTACTTCTCCTTCATGCTCGTCACCCCGCTCTTCCCGCTGTATCTGAGCGAAGTGTTCGGTGCCACGAAGGACCAGACGGGCCTCGTGCTGAGCGGCTACGCGCTGACAGCATTGCTTGTGCGCCCCTTCAGCGGCTTCCTCGTCGACTCCTTCCCGCGTAAGAAGGTGCTGCTCGTCTGCTACGGTCTCTTCGCGCTTCTGTTTGGCGGCTATCTCGTGGCAGGTTCCCTACTCTCTTTCTGCATCCTGCGAACGCTCCACGGTGCACCGATGGGCGCTACAACCGTTGCCAACAGCACCGCAGCCATCGACGTCCTGCCGTCCTGCCGACGCGCCGAAGGCATCGGCTACTACGGACTGAGCAACAACCTGGGCACTGCCATCGCTCCTACCATCGGCATGCTCGTTTACCAGTGGACAGCCAGCTACGACGTCATCTTCTTCCTCTCCTTCCTTGCCGCATGCATTGGCTTCCTCATCAATAGCACCCTGCAGCTCAAGCCGCGTCCCCTCGCTCCTCCCCTAAAGGACGTCGGAGGGGCCGAGGGTCGTGGAGTCATTTCCCTGGACCGCTTCCTCCTCCTGAAAGGTTGGCCTGAGGCGATTTGCATGGTCTGCTACAGCTTCTCGTACGGTGTGGTGAGCACCTACATAGCCATCTATGCTAAGCACGAACTGGGCATGACGACAGGCACCGGACTTTTCTTCACCCTGCTCTGCATCGGACTGATGTCGAGCCGACTGATAGGAGCACGCGGCTTGCGGAATGGTCGCATCGCCGAGAATGCTTCGCACGGCGTGCTCATCTCCCTCATCGGCTACCTCGTCTTTGCTGCGTTCCACAATATGTGGGGATTCTACGGAGCAGCCCTCATCGTCGGACTTGGCAACGGACACATGTTCCCTGCCTTTCAGACTATGTTCATCAGTATGGCGCCAGCCTCCCGGCGCGGCACGGCCAACAGTACGCTGCTCACGGCCTGGGAGACGGGCTTCGGCCTTGGCATCATCCTGGGCGGCATTGCGGCAGAGTTCTACTCCTACAGCGCGGCGTTCTGGCTTGCCTGGCTCTTCAATCTGGCTGGCGTCATCTTCTTCTTTGCCTACGCCCGCAGCCACTACCTTGTCTTGACAGCGCCGACCGAACAGAAGCCTGGCGCTTATTCCGGAAGAGCCTAGCTCTTATTCTGGAAGAGCCTAGCGCTTATTTCGGAAGAGCCTAACGCTTATTTCGGAAGAGCCTA
>R26__coassemble_1292_pt1 | contig 12775 bp, 7 predicted proteins | sample R26__metabat2_high_PE_049 | metagenome-assembled genome bin R26 | reverse complement strand
GCATCTGTAGACACGAAAAGACAGTCAGGTGTGAGTAAAAAGGTTTTGGTTGCCAGAGGCTTGTGATATGTCGCGCGTGTGATTAGTGACAAGCAAATGGTCGTCTTTCGTGTTTTTCGTGTTTTTAGATGTTAGAAAAAACGCTGTTTCATGTGATGCTCTGTTCGGTGGAGGAAGAAGAGCTGGCCTCTTATTCCGGAAGAACCAGGGTCTTATTTCGGAAGAGCCAGGGTCTTATTCCGGAAGAGCTAGGGTCTTATTTCGGAAGAGCTAGGGTCTTATTCCGGAAGAGCTAGGCTCTTATTCCGGAAGAGCTGGGCTCTTATTGTGGTCGCGCCGTGGGGTGTTGGCTGTCGTGGTCGGGGGCGGGGGGAGGCTTGGTGTGCGTTTTCGTGCAATCGTATGGCAAATGGGCCGTAGACTTCGCTGGTGTATCATCCTGCTACGTGCTCTTTCTTGAGTCATAGCGTGTTTTTTTGCATTTTAGAGTTGTTATGTGAATATTTATTCGTATCTTTGCACTTCAAAATTCAACTGACGAAGATATTATTAACTAAAAACAAATCATTATGAGATCTAAATGGACTTTACAAACAGTTACATTCAGACTGTGCCTGTTGGTAATGCTGACGATGCTTTCGTCCGCTGTGGCGATGGCTCAGGGCGGCATTACTGTGAAAGGCACGGTGGTGGATGAGTTTGGCGAACCGCTGATTGGTGCGAAAGTGGCCGAGGTGGGTGTTGCCAACGGTGCAATAACTGACTTGGACGGCAACTTCCAGTTTGCGGTGAGCAGCGGTGTGAAGACTGTCCAGGTGTCGTACATCGGCTACAAGACGCAGACGTTTCAGATTCCGGCATCGGGTGTGCTGAACATCAAGCTGGAGCCGGACGTGCAGGTGCTGCAGGAGACGGTGGTCGTGGGCTACGGCGTGCAGCGCAAGAGCGACCTGACGGGTGCTGTGTCCAACGTGAGCAGCAAGGACTTCAACCAGGGCGTCATCAATTCGCCGGAACAGCTCATCAATGGTAAGGTGAGCGGTGTGCAGATTGTCAACAGCGGCGGTTCGCCGTCGGCTGGCAGCACCATCCGCATCCGTGGCGGCGCTTCGCTGAATGCCTCGAACGACCCGCTTATCGTGCTCGACGGTGTGCCCATGGAGGTGGGCGGCAGCGTAAGTGGCAGCGGCTACTTCCTGAGCCTGATCAACCCCAACGACATCGAGAGCATGACGGTGCTGAAGGATGCTTCCTCGACGGCCATCTACGGCTCGCGTGCCTCAAACGGCGTCATCATCATCACTACCAAGAAGGGGACGGACTCGAAGAAGCCGAAGATTACCTTCTCCACTACGAACTCCCTGCAGTCCCGCACCAGGACGGCCGACATGGTCACCCGCGACGAGATGTTCGACCTGGTGAACACCTACGGCACCGACCGGCAGAAGTCGCTGCTCAACCCGAACGTCAATACGGACTGGAACGATGCCATCTTCCGGACAGCTTTCGGCACGGACAACAACCTGAGCGTTTCCGGCAAGCTGAAGGCGCTGCCCTACCGTGTCTCGCTGGGCTACAGCAACCAGAGCGGCATACTGCGGACCGACAACATGAAGCGCTACACGGGCAGCCTGACGCTGAACCCCACGCTGCTGGACAACCACCTGAAGATGAACATCAACCTGAAGGGTACCTACAGCGACACGCGCTTTGCCAACACCAGCGCCATCTGGGGCGGTGCCACGCACAACCCCTGCTCGCCCATCTATTCCGGCTCTGATGCCTTCCTGGGCTACTACGAAGCTGCCGATGCGAACGGTGTACCCATCAACGGAGCCACAGGAAACCCCGTGGGACTGCTGAAGAACAGAAGCGATGCGTCCGACGTCTACCGACTGATAGGCAGCTTCGACGCTGACTACAGCATGCACTTCCTGCCCGACCTCCATGCCCACCTGACGCTGGGATACGACTATTCGCACGGCAAGGGAAGGGTCTACGTGCCCCACGAGGCATATCAGTATTACAACACGGGCGGTCGTAACTACAAATACGGTCCGCAGAAGAACCACAACCGCCTGCTGACCTTCTACCTCAACTACAACAAATATGTGGAGAGCATCAAGAGCAGCTTCGAGGTGACGGCCGGCTACGACTACCAGTTCTGGCGATACACCAATGCCGCCTACACGGAGCTGAACGACATGACGCCCGCCGAGGTGCAGGCCTCTTCGGCAGCCGACGACCAGCGGCACGTCCTGCTCTCGTACTATGGCCGCTTCAACTACAACTACGCCGGCAAGTACCTCCTCTCGGCCAGCGTCCGCAGGGACGGCTCGTCGCGCTTCAGCAAGGACAACCGCTGGGGCACCTTCCCCTCCGTGGCACTGGGATGGCGCCTGTCGGAGGAAAGCTTCTTCGAACCTCTGAAAGCGGCCGTCAACACCTTCAAGCTGAGAGCCAGCTATGGTATCACCGGCCAGCAGGACGGCATCGCCAACTACAGCTACCTCCCCCTCTACACGGAAAGCCAGAGCGGCGCCTACTATATGTTCGGCGGCGTGCCCATCTCCACCTACCGTCCGGCTGCATATAACAGCAATCTGACCTGGGAGACCACCAAGGCATGGAACGTCGGTTTCGACTTCGGCATCATCGGCGACCGCGTGACAGGTTCGTTCGACTACTACAACCGCAAGACGGAAGACCTGCTTGCAACCGTTCCCGTGGCAGCCGGCACCAACTTCAACAAGCAGATGCTGAGCAACGTGGGCAACATCAAGAGCGAGGGCGTAGAACTCTCCATCAACACCACACCGATAAAGACCGACGACTGGCAATGGGACCTGAGCGCCAACGCTACCTACCAGAGCAACAAGATAACCAACCTGCGCCTGAACGAAGCGTCTGAGTCGCCCAACACGCCTGCAGGCGCCATCGAGTCGCACTACGTACAGGTCCTCTCGGAGGGATACCAGCCCTACAGCTACTATGTGTACAAGCAGATATACGACGAGAAGGGCATGCCCATCGAAGGCCTCTACGCCGACCTGAACGGCGACGGGAAAGTCGATTCCGGCGACCTCTACCACTACCACTCTCCGGCACCCGACTGGATACTCGGCCTCTCCACCTCCCTGCGCTGGAAGAAGCTCACACTCAGCACCTCGCTCCGTGCCAACCTGGGCAACTACCTCTACAACGGCATGGCTATGAACACGGGGGCATGGGAAACCATGTCGTACAACGACTATCAGCTCAATCGCCTGAACAGCAGCTATCTGACCACGCACTTCCAGGTGCGGCAGCACGAGAGCGACCACTATGTGGAGAACGCATCGTTCCTGAAGATGGACAACATACAGCTGTCCTACAACTTCGGCAAGGTCAGCAAGTGGTGCTCCCTGAACGCCTCCTTCATGGTGCAGAACGTATTCACCATCACCAACTACTCTGGCGTTGACCCCGAAAACCAGGGCGGCATCGACATGAGCGTATATCCACGCCCCAGAACCTATTCACTGACCGTCGGACTTGAATTCTAAACACACGAACAAAAATGAAAAAGATATATATCACACTTTTAGCCGCCTGCGGCCTGATGGCATGTACGGGCGATTTAGACCAGCAGCCGAAGACCGACAGCCAGACGACAGCCGAGGAGGTCTATGGCTCGGAGGAAAACTACAAGAAGGCACTGGCCAAGCTCTACGCTTCCTTCGTAATCGTAGGGCAGGAACAGGGTGGAGGCAATGAAGACATCTCCAGCAATAGCGGACACGACTTCCTGCGCGGATACTTCAACCTGCAGGAATGTCCCACCGACGAGGTGGCCGGAACATGGCTCTCCGGCGACAAAATCGAAGGGCTGACCTACATGACGTGGGACGCCAACGACCCCTGGGTGGCCGACACATACTACCGAGCCTACTACACGATAGCCCTTTGCAACGAGTTCCTCAGCCACGCCACGCCCTCCGCTGTGGCAAACAGCAGCGAGCTGAAAGCCTTCCGCGCCGAGGCACGCTTCCTTCGCGCCTTAGCCTATTACTATGTGCTCGACCTCTTCGGGCAGGGGCCGTTCGTCGACGAGACAATGGGTGTGGGAAGCTACACGCCAGAGTGCTGCAGCAACAGTCAGCTCTTCACCTTCATCGAAAGCGAGCTGAAGGACATCACCGCCGACGGTCTGCTCGGTTCGCCCGAGTATGGCCGGGCATCCAAGGCCGCTGCCTGGGCACTGCTCGCCAAGCTGTACCTGAATGCCGAAGTCTATGATGCAGGCGACCACTACACCGACTGCATCACCTGCTGCAAGCAAGTCATGGGCGCCGGCTACGTGTTGGAGAACGACTACAGCAAGCTCTTCAATGCCGACAACCACAAGCGCACCAACGAGATTATCTTCCCTTTCGTCGTGGACGGCGAGAATACCGTCAGCTGGGGCGCCACGACGTACATCGTCTGCGGCGAATGTGGCAACAGCAGCTCGCAGGACCCCGCCAAATACGGCCTGACCTCCGGCTGGGGCATGTTCCGCGTCCGCGGCGAACTGCCTGCCCTGTTTGCCGGCAACGAGACGGCAGACAAGCGTTACATGTTCTACACCGACGGGCAGGAGCAATGGCTCAACAAGGCTATCGACGACCAGAGCCAAGGCTTCTTCGGCGAGAAATTCTCCAACCTGAACGATGCGGGCGAGGCAGCTTCCAACACAGGAGCAGTAGGTGCCTGCATCGACTACCCCGTATTCCGTCTGGCCGATGTCTACCTGATGCTGGCCGAGAGCGTGCTGAGGGGCGGAAGCGGTTCCAGCCTCACAGAAGCGCGCGATGTCGTGAACCTCATTCGCCAACGCGCCTTTGGCAGCACGGCAGGCAACATCAACGAAGGTCAGCTCACGCTGCAGTTCATTCTGGACGAGCGTGCCCGCGAACTCTACTGGGAGAGCTGCCGCCGCACAGACCTGATTCGCTACGGACAGTTCACGGGCGGAAGCTACAAATGGCAATGGAAAGGCGGTGTGGTGGACGGACGTGCCACGGAGAGCAAGTACAACGTCTATCCCATCCCGACAGCAGAACTCTCAGCCAACCCCAACATGAAAAACCCTAACTATTGATAAACCACAATGAAGACAACGAAATATATCCTTGCGTCGCTGCTGGCAGCCATGGCACTGACAGCCTGCGACAAAGACGGTGACATCATCACCGTCGGCACCGCCGCAGGCGCCCAGTCGGTTGAACTCACTGGCTCCGGCGACGTCGTGCTCGACAAAGACAATGCCACGGGACTGGCGCTAACCCTCAACTGGACAGACAACAGCCGTCTCTCGACCAACGACGAACGGGTGCAGGCACCTGTAGGTACTGTCGTGAACACGCTGCAGATCTCCGGCACCAACACCTTTGAGTCGCCCATCGAGGTTGTTATCGAGAAGGGCGAGACATCAAAGCAGTTCACGGCACAGGAGCTGAACTCGATTGCCGGACGTGCAGGACTGGAAAGCAACGTCGCCTCACCTCTCTATATCCGCGTGCGCTCCGTGCTGTCCGGCAACACCGATGCACAATATAGCAACGTCTATCAGATGCTGGTGACCCCCTACAGCATCGACATGTCCGTCGGCTTTGTTCTCAATGCAGACAGAAGCGATTCGGGCTGTACGCTCGCTTCGCCCAATTCGGACGGCATATACAGCGGCTTCATGGGAGCCAGCGGTTGGTACAACTGGTGGCTGCTCGAGGGGAACGGCATCGTCTGGGGCAACGTGGGCGATGACGGCGGCGGCAAGCCGTTCGTCCTCAGCAGCAACGATGCACACTGGAACTTCTGGTTCCCCGGACAGGCAGGATGCTACTATGTCGTGGTCAACACCATCCGGCAGGAGTGGTCGGCGCTCTACATCCCGTCGCTCACCGTCAGCGGCGACATCACAGGAGAGATGACCTACGACCGCAAGACCAACAAGTGGACGCTGGCCTACAATGCTGCCACGACAGGCACGGCCACCATACAGATATCAGGCACCGGAAGCCAGTACAACTCTCAGACCGGCACAGACGACGCCTCTGCCGTCAGCACTCCCGTCAGCCTTGCCCTGGAGGACGGACAGCTCGTCCTCAGCCAAACGCCTTCCGACCTCACTGTCAACATTCCGGCGGCGGGCGAAGTGTCGCTCTCACTGGACCTGAGCAACCCGAAACAGTGGACGTGCGAAGCCGTGGAAGGCAGCGATACACCCGTTGAGGTTCAGAAGATACTCTACGTGCTTGGCAACGACGACACCTGGAACTACGACCAGTACCTGACGCTCTACGACGAGGACAACCTCTGCTACGCCGCTGCCGTCAACTTCAACTGCTCGTGGGGCTACTACTTCTCGAAGGAATACCAGGGCTGGGACCACATCAACCAGGACCCCAACACGACGGAGCGCAAGCTCATCGCCGACAGCTCGGACGACAACAACATCCAGGCTCCCGGCAAGGGACTCTACGTCACCATTGCTTCCCTGGGATGGATGTCCTACTGGTACGGCATGGACGAGCCCATCAGCTCAGTGTCCTGCGCCGGATTCAACGACCAGTGGGATATGATAGCCATGACGCCCGACGCAGAACACCCCGGCGTATATACCGCTCAGGTCACAGCCACGGCCGACACGCCTTGGGGCGTGCAGGTGCTGCTGAACGGCTCTTGGGAGTATTGGTTCGGGACCTACAGCGACGGCTCTCTCCTCTGGACAAAGAAGGAGAACGCTGCGCCGAAGGGATGGGAGGTAGGCAAGACCTACACCTTCACCGTTGACCTGTGTAAGTGCACCTATACATTAACAGAATAAAATACTGACAACTATGATGAAGAATATGTTTGGAACAATCCTGTCATTGATGATGCTTTCTTGTGTGCAGACTTCCTGCACGCAAGAAAGTCCTGTGACCACACCAACACAACAACAGCAGGAGGAGGTGAAGGCTGTGGAGCCCGGCACGTTTGCCCGTGGAGCTGACGTCAGCTGGCTCACGCAGATGGAGAGCGAGGGAATGACGTTCATGAATAAAGCCGGAGTGCCCACCGAATGTATGAAGCTGCTGAAGGAGGACTGCAACGTGGATGCCATCCGTCTGCGCGTATGGGTGAATCCCGCTGGGGGTTGGAGCTGTGCCGACGACGTGCTGGTCAAGGCACGCCGTGCTGCTGCGCTCGGTCTGCGCGTGATGATCGACTTCCACTTCAGCGACACATGGGCCGACCCCGCACATCAGCAGATGCCTGCAGCCTGGGACGGCCTCGACCTCAGCGGCCTGAAGGCTGCCGTAGCCGAACATGTCAGCTCGGTGCTCGGCAAGCTGAAAGCCTACAACGTGACGCCCGAATGGGTGCAGATAGGCAACGAAACCCGCACCGGCATGATGTGGCCTGTGGGCAAGATAGACAATGGCACCAGCTATGCCGAGCTGACCAATGCCGGCTACGATGCCGTGAAAGCCGTCTTCCCCAAAGCCAGCGTAATCGTACACATCGACAGCGGCGACAACCTGGCCCTCTATACTCGTGTGTTCAACTACATGGAGACCAACGGCGGCAAGTACGACATGATAGGTATGTCGCTCTACCCCGAGACGGGCAAGGCATCGGAGTACGTGGACAAGTGCGTGAGCAACATCACCAAGCTCTTCGACACCTACGGCAAGCCCGTCATGATTTGCGAGATAGGCATGGACTACGACCAGGCCGAGGAGTGCCGCGACTGCATCGCATCGCTCATCGCCAAGGGACAGGCCACCGGACACCTGAAGGGCATCTTCTACTGGGAGCCTCAGGCACCTGCCGGTTACAACGAAGGCTACCGCAAGGGCTGCTTCGACGGCGGCAAGCCCACCGTGGCCCTCGATGCCTTCAAATAACACCACGGGGAAAAGATGAAACAAACAATCCTTGCTATACTGCTCTTGATGTCGGCACAGGTGTCGGCACAGGTGAGACAGGAAACGGTACTGACCGACGGCTGGCAGTTCTCGCACGACGGCGAGAGCTGGCAGTCCGTCCGGGTGCCCCACGACTGGGCCATAGCCGGACCGTTCGACAAGAAATGGGACTTGCAGCGGGTTGCCATCGAACAGAACGGCGAGACTGAGGCCACGGAGAAGAGCGGACGCTCGGGAGCACTTCCCTGGATAGGGGAGGGGCACTACAAGCGCACTCTGCAGATACCCGACGGCTGTGCCCACGCCGAGTTGCTCTTCGACGGTGCCATGTCGGAGCCCACCGTCTTCGTGAACGGAAAGAAGGCCGGCTACTGGGCTTATGGGTACAATTCCTTCCGCGTCGACATCACACCCTTTGTCAAGGAGGGCGACAATACACTGGAGGTACATCTGAGGAACGTGGAGGAGAGCAGCCGCTGGTATCCTGGGGCAGGCATCTACCGTCCCGTCACGCTCATCACCACAGGCCGGACGCATCTGGACGACTGGAGCATCTGCGTCCGCACCATGACCATCAGCAGCGGCAAGGCAGAGCTGGAGATAGAGGGCAGCATTGTTGGTGCCGACGAGCATACCGCGCTGGACATCACCCTGACCGGGCCCGACGGCCGTCCTGCCGGAAGCAGCGAGGCCAGCCCGATAGGCGACGGAAGGTTCTTTGCCAAGCTCAGCGTGGCAGACCCTAAGCTCTGGTCGCCCGAGACACCTTATCTATATACCGTCACGGCCGAGGCAAAGGATGCGACGGGCACAACTTTGGACCGCAAGGCCATCCGTACCGGCATCCGCACCGTCAGGGTGACCCGCGAGCATGGTTTCCAGCTCAACGGCATCACGCGCAAGCTGAAGGGCGTCTGCCTGCACCACGACCTGGGTCCGCTGGGAGCAGCCGTGAACAAGTCGGCCCTCATCCGCCAGATAAAGACGATGAAGGACATGGGCTGCGATGCCATACGCACCGCCCACAACATGCCGTCGCAGATGCAGATGGAGGTCTGCGACTCGCTGGGCATGATGGTCATGGCCGAGAGCTTCGACATGTGGCTCTACCCCAAGTGCAAGAACGGCTACGCACGCTTCTTCCGCCAGTGGGCCGACAGGGACATCACAAACCTCATCCTTGCCCACCGCAATCACCCCTGCATCGTGATGTGGTCGATAGGCAACGAGATTCCCGAGCAGTACAGCGAGGAGGGACGGCAGATATCCATCCGCCTGCAAGGGCTGTGCCACAGCCTCGACCCCACACGCCCCGTCACACAGGGCATGGACAAGGCGGACGAGGCGCTCCGCAGCGGCTTTGCACAGGCCATGGATGTGCCGGGATTCAACTACCGCGTACACAAGTACGAGCAGAACATCCGCCAGCTTCCGCAGGGCTTCCTCCTGGGCTCGGAGACGGCATCAACGGTCAGCTCGCGCGGCATCTATAAGTTCCCGGCAGAGCCCGATGACAATTCGAGGTTCTCCTCCTGGACGTCCGGCTACGACCCCTCGGCCATAAAGAATGCCGACGGCCAGTGCTCCGGCTACGACCTGGAGTATTGCCCCTGGAGCAACCTGCCCGACGACGACTGGACCTGGCAGGACGACAAGGATTGGGTGATAGGGGAGTTCGTATGGACGGGCTACGACTACCTGGGCGAACCTTCGCCCTACGATGAGTACTGGCCGTCGCGCAGCAGCTACTTCGGCATCTGCGACCTGGCCGGACTGCCCAAGGACCGCTACTGGCTCTACCGTTCCCGTTGGAACCGCGACGAGCACACCATCCACCTGCTGCCCCATTGGTCGTGGGGCAAGCAGCGCAGAGGGAAGGTCACGCCCGTCTATTGCTACACCGACTACCCCACGGCAGAGCTCTTCCTGGGTGGCAAGAGCCAAGGGAAAATCAGCAAGAACCCCGCGAGTCGGCTCGACCGCTACCGCCTGCGGTGGACGGACGTGAAGTACGAGCCCGGGGAGCTGAAGGTTGTCGTCTACGATGCAGCGGGCCGTAAGGCAGGCGAACAGAAGCTATGCACAGCCGGCAAGCCCGCCAAGTTGCAGCTCGACCTCTGGACCGCAGCAGACGACGGCACGCTCCGTGCCGACGGCGACGACCTGGCTTTCATCACCGTGTCGCTCCGCGATGCCAAGGGCACGCTCATCCCCGATGCTGCGGACCAGCTGACGTTCTCCGTCAGCGGAGCCGGTACGTTCGAAGCCGTCTGCAACGGCGATGCCACGAGCCTGGAGTCCTTCCGCCAGCCCACGATGAAGCTCTTCAGCGGACAACTCGTCGTCGTCTGCCGCAGCGGACAGACCCCCGGCACCATCCAGCTGAAAGTCACCGACCGCCAGCGCCGCCTGCAGCAGACCCTGAGCATCCCCACAAGATAACGCTTCGCGAAGCACTGTGAACATCGAAAGAGACGAAAGAGTCGAAACTCGTGCCTTTCGTGCCTTTAGATGTTAGAACACTTGTCAAACTCACTGAGCGGGCGTAGCACCCTGACGGGCACATGATGACTCATCATGCGCCCGTCAGGTTTTCCAGCGCTGAAGCTAATGCCTGATTCCAGGAACTATAGCGGCCTCCTGCACATTTGCCTTCATGGTCATATTTCCCTTCGTTCCAGTCACCTGAATTCTTCTCACAACAGGTCTTTTCCCCTTCTTACTATATTCTATATTGTAATGCAGACTGGTAAGGTACTTGGCTGATGGCATATTTGCCACGCCGGAGAATTGTTTCAGACGTAATGATTGGCTGTCAAAGAAGGCTGTGCCGGAAATATGCCCTTGATACAACTCCCAGCAAAAGAACTTGTCTTGTTTTGTTTTCCATGTGAAGTGGATGCGTAAAACGCTCCTTCCCTTTGCATCAGCAATGCTATCGGCTGTAACATCATAGCAACGCATAGTCTCTTTAGCATCCAAGAGTGGTGAAACTGCACTATAGGATTCCCAGTGTGCCTTGTGTGCATGAATAGGACTTAGAGTAACAAACTGTATGAGATTCGATTTTATTAAAGAACAATCCTGTGGTGTCAGTTCATAGGTCCCTTCAAAACTAATTCGTTCTTCTTTTACATTTTTTAGACCAATCCCTGCTTCCGCTGTGAAGAGGAGGCTGGCAGAAAATGGAAGCAGAGGATCCTGATTGAAAGATGCATCAACCTGATACTTTCTGACCTTGCAATCGGCATCATCTTTTGTCTTTCGGTTATTGGGCTGACGCAAATCATACTGGATTCGCTCAATAACTCGTTTCAGCAAATCCTTCGTACATTCACGCTTTATTGGTTTTATTAAAAGAGGCAATATGGAATCTTGCTTCTCATCCAGGAGAAAAGTGTCCGATGATATTTGCGCCCAAATGCTTTGTGCAAACATACATGATACGAAAATGGTAATCAAACGCATCATGACATATAATCTATCGTTCATCATATCATTCGCGATATTCTATTGGAATTATAAAACTGCCGCCATATATATGACAGGAATGAAGAAACCCATCCTTTGTGTATGAAAAAGAACCAATGACAGATGTTTCATAAGGTTCTGTCCATGAAGTGTGAATATCACTGTTGTTGAGAGATGCCGCTGGCACATCAAAGCATTTTTCGGAAGCACCGTGCTCTTATTTCGGAAGCACCGTGCTCTTATTTCGGAAGCACCGTGCTCTTATTTCGGAAGACCCAGGCTCTTATTTCGGAAGACCTAGGCTCTTATTTCGGAAGACCCAGGCTCTTATTTCGGAAGAGCCAGGCTCTTATTTCGGAAGAGCTGGTGTCTTATTTCGGAAGAGCCAGGCGTTTATTTCGGAAGCGCTGGGGCTTGTGTCAGCTAACGGATGGAAGTCCCAATCGAGCCCTAATAGCGGGAATGGCACAGCACAAGGCAGGGGTGTCCATTGTGAGGTGGAAGGTTAATGCCCTTATCAGAGGAAGTCTCCCTCATGCACTTACCCAATTCGTTGACTCTCGTCGTTGTTGGATGATTTTGGGTCGACAATTCTTTTTTTTATGCAAGAGGTTTGTTTGCCCTTATTTTGGGTTTTACCCCCTGTTTACTCTTTCTTTTGGGAAAAAACGTGCGCGTTAACATAGTTTAACAAATGGGGGGGTAACTATTAAAAATTTATCTAACTTTGTAACTGCGTTGTATGCTTTGGATGCAATTCGTCGTTCAGAAAACATAAATACGCTTTGCATGAGATTAAAACTAACATATTTACTAACCTATTATTAAATTTTCAAGCAAATGAAAAAGAAACTACTAATTCTTTTAATGGGATTTGCAATGGGATCATCTATGCAAGCCCTGGAGATTGACGCTGACGGGTATTACAAGATAGGGACGTCAGCAGATTTGGTTGAATTCAGCACAATTGTGAATACTGCGAACCAATTTATCAAAGGCAAGCTGATGAACGACATTGACATGTCGGACGTACCCAACTTCTACCCCATTGGCGAGTATGCCGACGACGCATCATGTGGTGTTGGAAATAGGGCGTTTGCCGGCACGTTCGACGGCCAGGGACACGTCATCAAGAACCTGAAGGTCTCTGTTGACAAGCCCCAAGAGGCCGGTCTCTTCGGCCGTTGCAGCGAAGCCACAATCCAGAACCTCGGACTTGTAAATGTCAGTGTCGTCAACACGATGGCATCTGGTGGCTCACGTCTCGGCGGTCTGCTTGGCGAAGCAGTCAGCCAGACGACCATCAAGAATGTCTTTGTGGTTGGTGACATTGAGCTCGAGACAACTCATGCTCAGAAGGGCGCTATCGC
>R26__coassemble_1278_pt1 | contig 12859 bp, 14 predicted proteins | sample R26__metabat2_high_PE_049 | metagenome-assembled genome bin R26 | reverse complement strand
TGTATCAAGCAAATAGAAAATCACTATTTTTAAAGTGACGAAGTCAGGAAAAAGAAAGGCGAGTCAGGAGCGACTCGCCTTTTCTTGTGTCCGGACGTAAGGGTCAGGGCGTGATGACGGATGCCGAGACGACGGCTGTACCCGACTTGGAGTAGGTGCCGTCTATCTTGATGCCGCGTGCGCCGCTGCCGGTGTTGGCTACACGTACGGTGCCGGCCGTGATGGTGAAGTTGCCTTTTACCCTGATGCCCATGCAGCGCGACTCTTCCTCGGTGACGGGGTCCTCGTAGATGCCGCCCGTGGCACGTATCTGCATGAGGGTGGTGTTGTCGTCCTCGTTGACGGTCAGGTTGCCTGTCACCTGGATGCCTCTGCTGCCCGCACCGCTGGCCGTGATGTTGAAGGTGCCGCCCGTGACGAACATGTCGACAGGTGCCTTGATGCCTTTCGTGTCGTCGCTGGCCGCTGTGATGTTGAGGCTTCCGCCACGGATGAACAGCATGCCGTTGTTCTCCTTGTCGGGGTCAGGCGTGACGTCGTCGTCCAGCGTCTTCGTCTCCACCTGCAGTCCGTCGCCTCCCTGCCCGCTGAGCGTCAGCGTGCCGCCGCTCATGAGGAAGTACTGCCCCACGTGCATGGCATCGGACACGGCTCCGGTGACGGTGATGCTGCCCGTGCTCTTCTTCAGCTGCATGTATTCCTTGGTGGCGATGGCGTGTTTCGTGTTGCCCTTCACGGTGAGCGTGCCGCTGCCTTCCACCTCGAGGTGTCCCTTGCAGTAGAGGGCTGCCTTCTGCTCGCCGCCTGCAGCATCGGTCAGATAGTTGTCCGTGCCGTCGCAGAGAATCAGGTCGACGCGCTTGCCGCACTCTATGTCGATGGCTGCACCGCGGTCGCTGGTCAGGTTCAGTCCGCTGAGGTAGAACTTACACTTGAGCGGTCCGTCGTAGGTGAGCGAGCCCTGGGCGCTTGTGCCTTGCAGCACGAACTCCAGCTCGTCCTTCACGTTCGTGCTGGTCAGCGTGACGTGTGCGCCGTCGACCGTTGCCGTGACGCCGGAGGCATGGCCGAGGTCGACCGTTGCCGTCTCGCCTGCATAGGTGACGGTGACCGTGTGCACCACGGCGATGCTGTCCACCAGGCTGGTGTCGAACGTCTTGTCCCCTACGGTGAGGACTGAGCCGTCGCCCGTGAACTCCATGCTGGAGGTCGTGAGGCGCGTATCGTTGCCTCCCTGCCAGATGCGCACCTGTTCCTGTGCCCGCACAGAGCCCCCGCCCCCCCTTAGGGGGAGAAGGAAGCAGGCGATTAGGAACAAGGATGCTTTAATCGTGAGTTTTTTCATCATGGATTGCTTTTTGGTTCCCCCTGAAGGGGGTTAGGGGGTCCTGATTCTACTTCTTGATCTTGATGGCCTTGTCGCCCATGCGGACGATGTAGACACCGGTGGGCAGTCCGTCGAGGCTGATGTTGGCACCCTCCTTGATGTTGGCAATGCTGACGAGTGCGCCGCTGGTGTTGTAGACGCGCATCAGGCCGTTGCCCTTGATGGCGAGCGTGCCGTTCTCGTAGGTCATGTCTTCTGCCTGTTCGGGCAAAGCCTTGATGGCATCGGCCGACTCGGTGAAGGTGATGCGCTCCATGACGGAGATGGGGTAGGAGTTCTCGCCCTCGGTGGTCGTGACCACGACGTAGCCATTCTGGAAGGTGATTTTCTGCACGATGGGCAGGGAGATGTTCTGCTCAGTACCGTTGTAGCTGATGGTGAGGTACTTGAAGTTGTCGGCCAGCATCGAGGTGCAAGCCAGGAGCAGCAAGGCTGCCAAAAGGTTTCTCGTCTTCATATACGTGTATATATTATATAATGTGTGTTCGTCAGAAGCTGTACTTGTAGCCGATGCTGAGGGCGTGCCTCCGGTCGTGGTCGCGTATGACTTCGCCGTCCTCGACGTCGTACATGTAGAAGGTGGCAACGTAGGAGAGCGACACCTCGTTGTGCTTGCGGAACTTGTAGCCGCAGCCGATGGCGGTGCGTACCTTCTGCAGGAGCATGTGGTCGCCTACGCTGACGCTGTTGTGTGCCTCGGCCGAGATGTAGGGCGAGAAGGGGAAGCGCTTCTTGTCGTACTCCAGCTTCACGCGCGAGCGCAGCACCTGGTCGGTGTTGGCAAGGATGTCTTTCGTGTCCCACTCGTTGTGTGTCAGCTCTGTCTCCAGCTCGTAGTACGTGTAGGGTTCCCAGTTCTCGTCGAAATCCGTCTTTTCGGCATTCTCGTACTTCATGCGATACCTGTAGCGGTCGATGCTGTAGGCTTTGGTGTGCGTGAACTGGTAGCGTTCGCGCAGCGAGACGCGCAGCCATCCCCACAGCTTGACGGTGCCTGTTGCCTCGGCATAGAAGCGGTGGCGCGGATACCAGTGGGCCGGGAAGGAGTTGTAGCCTACCGTCCACTCTTTGGGGTATGCTGTGTAGTCGCTCTTATCGTTAATCTTGTCGGGGCGCCCTGTGTAGAGGAAGTTGTAGCCGATGCCAAGCTTGAGGTACTTGATGGGCTTGTAGGTCGTGTTGAGTCCGGCGGAGAAGCGTGCCTTGTGCTGGGCACGGTACTCCAGGTCGAGCCCGACATCCCAGGTCCGGGTGATGGCTTTCTCGATGCCGATCTCCTGCCAGGTGCCGAACTCGTCGTTTCCCTCTGCCAGCAGGGGCGCAGCGCAGAGGAGCAACGAGGCAAGGGTGAGTTGGCGCAGTGTCATATGCGAGGCATTTTTGTGATTTCTTCTATGCTGTTGCCGTGGTCGGAGGGCTCATCGTAGTAGATGCGGATGAGGCATGCGTCCTTCAGGAAGTCGATGGTGCCTACTTCCACACGCTCTATCTTCAGGCCGGTGCGCTTTTCCAGGTCGGCTATCAGTTCGGCACGCCTGTCGGGAGCGACCAGTGCGACGTTGTCATACTTGATGAACTTGCTGCAGTTGCTGCTGACGAGCTTCCCGCTCTCGAAGAGCCAGGCCATCCCGACGAAGACCAGGTTGACGAAGATGATGGTGACGATGCCGAAGCCGTCCCAGTAGTCAGCCTTGGGGTGGTACTCGGCACGGCAGAGGGCATTGACTACGCTCAGGGCAATGAGCATGAAGAGATAGGTCATCTCGCGGATGGGCACGGCTTCCGTGCGGAAACGCATGATGCCGAAGATGGCAAAGAGGCCCATTGCTGCTCCGATGTTCATGCCGTCGCCCTCCATCAGGCTCACCAGCAGGAAGATGCTCATGGACATGAGGATGTAGATGAACATGTAGTCGCGCCGGTGTCCGCGCGGATAGTAGAAGCAGCGTGCAATGACGGTGACTGCCACCAGGTTGACGATGAAGCGCATCAGCAACGAGATGAAGTGCAGGGGGTCGAAGAGTGTCAGTCCTATCAGATTACCCAGTTGGTAGTTAATGTCGTTAAAGGTTTCCATAGTGTTTTGGTTTCTGTTTCTGTTTTGTTATGTGGTTCATGAATTAGCCAGTTTGCGCAGCCTCACCAGCTTCTGCTTGAAGAGGTTTTGCTTGAGCCCCTTGTTGGTCATGACCGAGCCGATGCAGTACTTGCTGAATCCGCTGGGCTTGATGCGGAGCTGGCGAAGGATGTCGAGCACGGGACTGTAGACGTTGCCGTCGCGCTTGAGCTCGATGATGACGAGGGGCCCGACGTTGGCATCCTGCTCCGTCTCCATGTTGTGGAAGTGCACGTCGTAGTCGATGGTGAGGCGCTCCGTCTTGCCATAGTTGACGAGTGTGATGCGGTGGAAGCGGTTGCGCACCGTGGGATGTATGTCCGACAGGCTGAGGTGGACGCGTTCCTTGAGGAACTCTTCGTTGCCCCCCGCGCCCGTTATCTGCTGGCAGGGCACTTCGACGCGCTTCTTCTTCGTCCGTCCGTGGTTGTTCTTCGTCTTTATCTCCAGGAAGGTGATGTTGCTGTCCATGTAGGTCCTGACGCGTACCTTCTGTCGTGGCGCCCGGCCGTTGTGATGCTCCATGTAGAAGCGGTAGTCGTCGGTGTCCCAGTAGGTCGTCATGTAGTCGGCTATCTTGCTGCCGTTGTTGAACTGCGCATAGTATTTGCCCTCGGCCAGCTCCAGCAGGCGCACCAGTTTCTCCTTGTTGGTCACAAACTTTGTGTCCGTACGGTTCATGAGACGGATGTCCTTCATCTCCTCCAGCGTGATGGGCTGAAGTTTGGTCAGTAATTCGTCGATATGGGCATCAATATCCATCTTTTTTTGCTTTCTACGGTACAAATGTAGGTTTTTTTGTGTAAATATCGTAGCGTATCGTTGTTTTTTTAACGGAATATCGCTACTTTTGCTAAAAAATAAGGTAAAATAACAACTTTATTAAACACGCAGAGATATGATAGACGTAAAGGAAACGCTTGGCAAAGCCCAAGAGAAAATGGACGAGGCTGTGCTGTACCTCGAAGAAGCTTTGGCACACATCCGTGCCGGTAAGGCCAACATCAAGATTCTGGATGGCATCCGTGTCGACAGCTACGGAAGCATGGTCCCCTTGAACCAGGTGGCTGCCATCAACACGCCCGATGCGCGTACCATTGCCATCAAGCCTTGGGACAAGAGCATGTTCCGCCCCATCGAGAAGGCCATCATGGACAGCAACATCGGCATCACGCCCGAGAACAACGGCGAGATTATCCGTCTGGGCATACCTCCCCTGACGGAGGAGCGCCGCAAGCAGCTTGCCAAGCAGTGCGGCAAGGAGGCTGAGCAGGCCAAGGTGAGCATCCGCAACACGCGCCGCGAGATTATCGAAAAGCTGAAGAAGGGCATCAAGGACGGCCTTTCCGAGGACGTGGAGAAGGATGCCGAGGCGGACATGCAGAAGATGCACGACAAGTTCATCAAGAGGGTGGACGAGCTGTTAGCTGCCAAGGAGAAGGAGATCATGACGGTTTAGCAGGTGGTTAGTGGTTGGAGAATACCTTTGGAGTCGAATCTGCTGCCATGACTATCCTCTAACCACTAACTTCTAACCTCTAACCCCACATATTTTGAATGAGAGGATTAGTCATCAGGACAACGGGCAGCTGGTACACCGTCAAGACAGACGACGAGCAGGTGTACGACTGCAAGGTGAAGGGCACGTTTCGCCTGAAGGGTATCCGTAGCACCAACCCTGTGGCTGTGGGCGATGTGGTCAACATCACGCCGGGTGCCGACGGGCAGACGGCGTTCATCGACGGCATAGAGGACCGTCGCAACTACATCATACGGCGTGCGTCGAACCTCTCCAAGCAGAGCCAAATCATTGCCGCTAACGTCGACCAGGCTGCTCTTGTCGTCACCATAGCGCATCCCGAGACGAGCACCACCTTCATCGACCGCTTCCTGGCCAGCGCCGAGGCGTATCGTGTGCCGGTGCTCATCATCTTCAACAAGACCGACCTCTATGATGCCGCAGAGCTGGAGCTGCTGGATGAGCTCGTCGCCCTCTACCGTCGCATAGGCTACACCTGCCTGTCCTGCTCGGCAGCGAACGGCAATGGGCTTGCGGAGCTGCGGATGGAGCTTTGCGACAAGACGACGCTGCTCAGCGGCAACAGCGGCGTGGGCAAGAGCACGCTGCTCAACCACCTTGTCCCCGAGGCGTATGCCAAGACTGCGGAGATCAGTGTGGCCCACGATTCGGGCATGCACACCACAACCTTCTCGCAGATGTACTTCCTGCCCCAGGGCGGAGCGCTCATCGACACGCCGGGCATCAAGGGCTTCGGCACGTTCGACATGGAGCGCGAGGAGGTGTCGCACTACTTCCGCGAGATCTTCCAGACCTCGGCCCAGTGCCGCTTCGGCAACTGCACCCACACCCACGAACCGGGCTGTGCTGTGCTGGAGGCGGTGGCAGAGGGAGAGATTGCCGAGAGCCGCTACGCCAGTTACCTTTCCATGCTCGACGATAAGGACGAGGGGAAGTACAGGTAGCAGCCTCCCCTTGCCCCTCCAAAAGGAGGGAGATAAAAAAGAAAAGAAATGAAAGAAGTAGGAACAGACAACAGCCTTCCGTTCTCCTCTCCTTTGGAGGGGCAGAGGGAGGCTCTCAATGTGATTAAGGTAGGAGGTGGTGTGGTGGAGAATGCTGCATCGCTGGCTTCGCTGCTCGGCCAGTTTGCCCTGATGCCCGGACGCAAGGTGCTGGTGCATGGCGGAGGCCGGTTGGCAACGGCGATGGCAACGAGCCTCGGCATCGAGAGCCATATGGTGGGCGGTCGGCGCATCACGGACGAGAAGATGCTCGAGGTAGTGACGATGGTCTACGGCGGCTTGGTGAACAAGAACATCGTGGCGGGCCTGCAGGCAAAAGGCGTGAGGGCCATCGGTCTGACGGGTGCCGACGGCGACGCGATACGCAGCCACCGGCGCCCCCCGAAGCGCGTCCGGACGGACGACGGCACGGAGCAGATGGTCGACTTCGGCTTTGTGGGCGACGTCGACAGGGTCGATGCCGCAATGCTTGCCCAGCTCGTCGAGGGCGGACTGGTGCCGGTGGTGGCTCCCCTTACGCACGACGGCGAGGGGCACATCCTCAACACCAATGCCGACACCATCGCGGCTGCCGTGGCCTGTGCCCTTGCCGAGCACTACGAAGTGACGCTGACCTTCTGCTTCGAGAAGGCAGGCGTGCTTCGCGATGCCGACGACGACCGGAGCGTCATCCCCAGCATCAACGAGGAACAGGCCGGGCAGCTGATTCGCCAGGGCGTCATCTCGGGCGGCATGATACCGAAGATAGAGAACGCCCTGGATGCCATCCATCGTGGCGTGCGGCAGGTCGTCATCACACATTCCGACAATATCGACGGTACACGAGGAACAACGATAAAAGGTGAAAAGTTGAAAAGGTAAAAAGTTGAAAAAGTGAAAAAGGGAGGGAAGACGGAAAAATGAAGTGTAGCGCGGAATATGTTTTTACCTTTTAACCTTTTTATTTTTTTTATTTTTTTCCCGTTCTTGTGTAACTTTTCCCGCTTTGAATCGTCTTTGTAAGTAGAGAGATGGATAATGTCAGCTTCCAAACCACCGTGCTTCCGCTGAGCGACAGGCTCTTCCGTCTGGCTCTCCGCGTCACGATGAACAGGGCAGAGGCCGAAGATGTGGTGCAGGACACACTCCTCCGGGTGTGGGAGCGCCGCAGCGAATGGGGGCAGATAGACAATCTTGAAGCCTTTGCCATAGCGACGTGCCGCAACAGGGCGCTCGACGTGGCAAAGCGGGCAGGACGCAACACCGTGCCGCTCGACAAGGTGGAAGGCTCGCATCTCCCTGCGCCCAACGCACAGCTCTCCCTCGAGGCTCGCGAACAGCTCTCACACGTCCGTCGGCTCATGGACAGCCTTCCTGAACTGCAACGCACCATCATGTTGCTGCGCGACATAGAAGGCCTGTCCTACGGCGAGATAGCCAAAGAGCTCGGCATCAGCGAGACACAGGTGAAGGTCTATCTGCACCGGGCCAGGACGAAGGTGAGGGAAGGAATTAAGAATTAGAGAATAGGGAATAAGAAGAACAATGGACTACAAATACATAGAACAACTGCTGGAACGCTACTGGGAGTGCCAGACGACACTCGAGGAAGAAGCCATCCTCCGCACGTTCTTCCGCCAGGAAGATGTGCCGGCCAGCCTGCTTCCCTATCGGCAACTCTTCTTGGAGGAGGATGCGATGGCAAGCGAGCATCTTGGCAAGGACTTTGCCGACAGAATGCTCCAGCTGGTCCGTCAGACCGGTCAGGCACAGGCGGCAGAGGAAGAAAACCCGTCCGCCGGGCTGAGGCTGGCAGAGGGCTATGTCTGCAAGGCACAGCGTCTGACCGTCATGCGCCGCCTGCGTCCCTTCTACCGTGTCGCAGGTCTCGTGGCGCTGCTGCTCGGCATCGGAGGCGCCATCCAGCAGAGCTTCACGGAGGAGGACGAGGCATCTGTGCCGCAGATGGCAGAGGCCGCCCACATCGACAGCCTGCAGCACATCACCATCAGCAGTCCCGTCGAGCAGTCCGCCGCGCTTAGTCCGCACACCTCGGACACGCTCAATGCCCAGGCAAGATAGTCTTTCATACTTTTAACAATATTTGCTTAATAAAACAATCATCCGGTGCTGTGAAGTACCTCCCTTACAAAACAAGAAACTAACAAAAGAAAGGGACGGCCGTGAGGTTGTCCCTTTTTTCCGTGTGTTCAGTCTCGGGTATGTGACAAGAAAAAGGGGCAACCGCGAAAAGGCTAAGTGAGTCTTTCTGCTTGTTGCTTTGGCTCGCGCCGGACATCCCAGAAATCGACGATGAATATGGTGTCGCCTTGAGTGTAGTACACTAGCTTGCTCCGTTTTTGTACGATGAGGCTTCTGTAGGCATGGCTTCTGCCTTTCAGCAGAGGTTCTACCTTACCCATCAGCGGAGATGAGATGAGCATATCTTGACACTCTTCTGTTTTCTTGTAGAATTTTTCTGCTGCATGAGGACCGAACTCTTGGACGATGTAGTCTATTGTGTCTTTCCAGGCACTGAATGCTTCTTCTGCCCAAATGATTTTCATAGATTACAGGTGCTGGTTGATGTAGCTGCTCATTCGCTCTGATGCTTCTTCGCGGGAGATGGTTCGCCCTGCCGCAATGTCAGCTTCTGCACAATCAATGCGGGCATTAAGTTCTTGAGGGGTGTATGGCTGAGTTTTCTCTTCCTCCAATGCTTGTTCGTACAAGTGTTTGGCAAGCCAACGTTTATTGTCTGCTGTAAGGTTGTAGCTGAGAAGCATCTGCCAAACATTCTGTAATGCGGTGGAACTCATATCGTCTTGTTTGTTTCTTTCTGCAAAGTTACACTTTATTTTCTTATCCTCAAAGGAAAAGCTGGAAAATGTTGGTGTAAAAAAGGAAGAGGATGCAGGGTGCATCCTCTTCCCATGGGAAACTCTTCCAACCCGTGCGGAAGTGTTACCGTGTTCACAGGGTAAAAAGGGAGAGTCTGTATGCTGTCTTACAGCTTCGGACCTGCTGCGACGAGAACTCTTTTTTGTAAGTCTCGTTGCTTTCGTTCCGAATCTTTACAGCTTCGGACCTGCAGCGACGAGAGCCTTGCCGGCTTCGTTGCCTTCGTACTTCTTGAAGTTCTTGATGAAGCGTGCTGCCAGATCCTTGGCCTTCTCTTCCCACTCTGCGGCAGTTGCATAGGTGTCGCGGGGGTCGAGGATGGCGGGGTTGACGTTGGGCAGAGCTGTGGGCACCTCGAAGTCGAAGTAGGGAATCTTCTTGGTCTCAGCCTTCAGGATGCTGCCGTCGAGGATAGCATCGATGATGCCACGTGTGTCGGGGATGCTGATGCGCTTGCCTGTGCCGTTCCAGCCGGTGTTTACCAGGTAAGCCTTTGCGCCGCTCTTCTCCATCTTCTTGACGAGCTCCTCGGCGTACTTTGTGGGATGCAGCTCGAGGAATGCCTGGCCGAAGCAAGCGGAGAATGTGGGAGTGGGCTCTGTGATGCCGCGCTCTGTGCCTGCCAGCTTAGCTGTGAAGCCGCTGAGGAAGTAGTACTTTGTCTGCTCGGGAGTGAGGATGCTGACGGGAGGCAGTACGCCGAATGCGTCGGCGCTGAGGAAGATGACGTTCTTTGCGTCGGGACCTGCGCTCTTGCCGTTTACCTTCTTGGCAATCTTCTCGATGTGCTCGATGGGGTAGCTGACGCGTGTGTTCTCGGTGACGCTCTTGTCGGCGAAGTCAATCTTGCCGTCCTTGTCGACGGTCACGTTCTCCAGCAGTGCGTTGCGTTTGATGGCTCCGTAGATGTCGGGTTCGTTCTCTTTCGAGAGGTTGATGACCTTGGCATAGCAGCCTCCTTCGAGGTTGAAGACGCCCTCGTCGTCCCATCCGTGCTCGTCGTCGCCGATGAGCAGGCGCTTCGGGTCGGTAGAGAGGGTTGTCTTGCCGGTGCCGCTGAGGCCGAAGAAGATGGCTGTGTTCTTGCCCTGCATGTCGGTGTTGGCGGAGCAGTGCATGCTGGCGATGCCGTCGAGGGGCAGATAGTAGTTCTGCATGGAGAACATGCCCTTCTTCATCTCGCCGCCGTACCATGTGTTGATGATGCACTGTTCGCGGCTTGTCACGTTGAAGGCTACGCAGGTCTCGCTGTTGAGGCCGAGCTCCTTGTAGTTCTCAACCTTTGCCTTGCTGGCATTGTAGATGACAAAATTGGGCTCGAACTTCTCGAGTTCCTCGGCTGTGGGCTGGATGAACATGTTCTTCACGAAGTGTGCCTGCCAGGCAACCTCTACGATGAAGCGTACAGCCAGGCGTGTGCCTTCGTTAGCGCCGCAGAATGCGTCGACCACGTACAGGTTCTTGTTGCAAAGCTCCTTCACTGCGAGAGCCTTCACCTTTGCCCAAACCTCTTCGCTCATGGGGTGGTTGTCGTTCTTGTACTCCTCGGAGGTCCACCATACGGTGTTCTTCGACTTCTCGTCCATGACGATGTACTTGTCCTTGGGGCTGCGGCCGGTGTAGATGCCGGTCATTACGTTCACTGCGTTGAGCTCGGTGTTCTGACCCTTGTCGTAACCGGTCAGACCAGCCTTAGTCTCTTCCTCGAAAAGGAACTCGTAGGAGGGGTTGTGGGCAATCACGGTGCTGCCGGTGATGCCATACTTTGTCAAATCTAAATTTGCCATGTTGTTGATAATTATTATGAGTTAACTTTGATTGTTTTCCTTTAAGCGGGTGCAAAGGTACGAAAAAAAGTCCATAGTTTATAGCTCGGAGCCAACAGTTTTCTGCATGTACCGTTGTTTGCTATGCTAAGTTAGCAAAAAATCTGCATTAAATGCGCCTGTTTATGGAATTTTTCGTACCTTTGCATGAGTGATGATTAGGAACAATGATGTTTTCAAACAAGCAGAAAACCATGAAAATAGTGAATCTGAGTGAGATGCCCAGCATCATCAACCAGTATGTGAGTGAACTTCGCGATGTAGGCATTCAGCAGGACCGTATGCGCTTCCGCCGCAACCTGGAGCGCACCGGCGAGCTTCTGGCTTACGAAATCAGCCGTGGCCTGAGATATGAAGAGACTACCGTGCAGACACCCCTGGCCCCATGCCGGTGCCAGTGCCTGGCCGAGGATGTCGTGCTGGCTACCATCTTTCGCGCCGGACTGCCGTTGCACCAAGGGTTCCTTAACGTCTTCGACCGTGCGGAGAATGCTTTCGTCAGTGCCTACCGCTACTTCAAGGACAAGGAGCACCGCGAGGTGGACGTGCACGTGGAGTACATGGTCTCGCCCGACCTGACGGGCAAGACGCTCATCCTGGTCGACCCTATGCTGGCCAAGGGCTACAGCCTCGAAATGGCTGTCGATGCCTTCCTCAAGAACGGTACGCCGCGCCGCATCATCATGGCGTGCGTCATAGCGTCACAGGATGGTGTGGACCACATCACGAAACGCTTCGGCAGCCGCGAAGACACTGAGCTGTGGTGTGCTGCCATCGACCCTGTCCTGAACGAGCATAGCTACATCCTGCCGGGCCTTGGCGACGCGGGCGACTTGGCGTTCGGCGGGAAACTGTAAAGCCAGGTCGGCAAAAGGAAGCCGCAGACAGCGACTTACCTTAGTCCAGAAGTTCCTTGATGAGGTTGTCGGCCTTGCCCCACTTGTCGATAATGAAGAGCATGAAGCGGACATCGACGCCGATGCAGCGCTGCAGGTTGCTGTCGAAGGAAATGTCGCCCGACATGGCGTCCCAGTTGCCGTCGAAGGCCAGACCGAGCAGTTCGCCCTTGCCGTTGAACATCGGCGAGCCGGAGTTGCCGCCCGTGATGTCGTTGTTGGAGAGGAAGCACAGGTGCATGTCGCCCGTCTTGCGGTCGGCATAGCGGCCCCAGTCGCCCTTCTTCATCAGGCTGACGATGTCGTCCTCCAGCTTGTAGTCTTCTATCTCGCCCTGCTTGGCGGCCTTGTCGAGCAGGCTCTGCGCGTTGGTGTAATACTGGTAGTGCTGTCCGCTTGCCGTGTAGTCCTGGATGTACCCGTAGGAGAGGCGCATGGTGAAGTTGGCGTCGCTGTAGTGCGGTTGCTGCTGGTCCATTTCGAGCAGGGCCTGCGTGAGCAGGTGTTCGTTGTATTCGATGACGGCCGAGGCGTCGCGGCTGCTGCCGCCTATCTCCTGCATCTTCGTGGGGATGCCTGTAGCGTAGAGCAGGGCAGGGTCGGTGTCGCGCAGTGTGCTGTCGGCAAGTAGCTTGTCGACGGCCGAGACGTCCGTGCAGATGGTGCGGGCGAAGACGTCGTGTGCGTAGGCTGCTTCGTCGCCCCCGTAGAGGCTGTCGATGGTGGCATAGCACTCGGGCCAGTAGCGGCGTTCCGTCACCTGCTCGCGGTAGTTGCTGAGCAGGGCAGCCATCGTCGCCTCGTCGAGCTTGGCATCATAGTCCTTGAAGAACGCCTCCATGCGAGTGCGGACCTGTGCAGCCTCGGTGCTGTCGGCATCCTGCGGCATCGTGTTCAGCATGTTGGCAACGCGGTAGAGCTCGATGCCCCGGATGAAGGTCTCGCGGAAGAAGCCCATTGCGTAGACGTCGTCGTGACGTCCGGTGTAGGCTTTCTCGAGCTTGCCGAACATCGTGCCGAAGCGGTCGCTGAGGTCCTTGCGGCCTCCGTACCAGCCCCGGAGCCTTTCCTCCAGGCGCTGCTTCTGTGCGATGACACCGAGGTCGGCAATGGCTTTGTTCATGCCGATGCTGTTCTTCCAGTAGTTGCTGCTGCCAGCCCATTTGCTGGCGTACTTGATGCCGACGGCTCGGCCGGCGTCCATGAAGCG
>R26__coassemble_1178_pt1 | contig 13535 bp, 8 predicted proteins | sample R26__metabat2_high_PE_049 | metagenome-assembled genome bin R26 | reverse complement strand
CTAAAATATATTTCCAAGGCTTTGAAATAAATTTCCAAGCCACTGAAAAAGTTTTGTGCCGCGGAGCGTGGACTTTGTGGCCGTGGCGGGAGGAAGTTGTCTAAGTGGCGGGAAGGAGTTGTGTCTACGGCACGGGGAAGTTCCGCAAAAGGACAGCAAAAAGACAGAAAACAGCGAAATAAAGGATTAAATTATCTTAAAATCGCGCCTCGATAGGACAAATAGAACAAATCTGTACGTCTTTTGAACTACCCCACCCTTTCCGTTTCCGTTTTTTTTCGTACCTTTGCACCCGCAAAACAAAGAAGCACACCCTTTTGAAGGGCAAAAACATCGGACGAAAGCAAGAAAAAACTGATAATTGTATCATATGAAAACCAAGTCAATTCTTTACGTAATCCTGTCATTGACAGCAATGACCCTACTGAGTTCCTGTGGCGGCAAGCAGCAGCAGCGCACCACGCCGACACCAGAGTTCAAGATCGGCAAGGCCGAGAAGAAGGACATCACACTCGCACAGAAGTACTCCGCCACCATCCGAGGCCGTCAGGACATCGACGTCTACCCGCAGGTGGGCGGCACGCTCCAGAAGCTCTGCGTCACCGAAGGACAGAAGGTGACGAAGGGACAGACGCTCTTCATCATCGACCAGGTGCCCTACCAGGCAGCCCTGAACACGGCCGAGGCAGCACAGAAGGCTGCCACAGCCCAGCTCGCCACCGCACAGCTCAGCTATGACAGCAAGAAGAAACTCTTCGACGAGCAGGTCATCAGCGACTTCGAACTGCAGACGGCCCAGAACACACTCCTCTCCGCCAAGGCACAGCTGGCACAGGCCGACGCACAGGTGGTCAATGCCCGCAACAGCCTCAGCTACACCGTAGTGAAGAGCCCCGCAAACGGCGTGGTAGGCACACTGCCCTATCGCCAGGGCGCCCTGGTGAGCAGCGCCATGCCACAGCCCCTGACGACCGTGTCGGACAACAACGAGATGTACGTCTACTTCTCCATCGCCGAGGCACAGTTCCTGCAGATGGTACGCAACAGCCAGAACGTAGAGCAGGCCATCGCCGCCATGCCTGAGCTCACGCTCCAGCTGGTGGACGGCAGCGAATACGACGTCAAGGGCAAGGTAGAGTCGGCCAGCGGCGTAGTGGACCGCAACACGGGCTCCGTACAGCTCCGCGCCGTCTTCAGCAACCCCACACACATCCTCCACTCGGGCTCCACGGGCAACATCATCCTGCCCACCGTCTACAAGGACGCCCTCGTCATTCCCACAACAGCTACCGTGCAGATGCAGGACAAGTACAAAGTCTTCGTCGTGGACAGCAAAGGCGTGGCCCACGGACAGATTGTCAGCGTGCTGCCCCAGACGAACGGCAAGGAATACATCGTCACCGGCGGCCTGGACGGCACCGAGAGCATCGTCAGCGAAGGCGCCGGCATGGTGAAGGAAGGACAAAAAGTTAAGCAATAATTCATAATTCATAATTCACAATTCATAATTAGGCTACGCCCTAAATCGCCGCAAACCTGAATTATGAATTGCGAATTAAAGAAGATTATGAATTATGAATTATAAATTATGAATTAAAGGAAATGAAAGGTAATATATTCATAAAGCGCCCGGTGATGGCAATGTCCATCGCCATCATGATAGTCTTCGTGGGCGCCATCAGCTACTTCTCCCTGCCCCTGGAGTCGTACCCCGTCATCGCGCCGCCAACCGTCAGCGTCTACACGACCTACACCGGTGCCAGTGCCGATGCCGTCATGAACGCCGTCATCCAGCCCCTCGAAGAGGCCATCAACGGCGTGGAGAACATGCTCTACATGACCTCCACGGCCACCAATGCCGGCTCCGCCACCATCAACGTCTACTTCAAGCAGGGCACCGACCCCGACATGGCAGCCGTCAACGTGCAGAACCGCGTGTCGAGGGCACAAGGCCTGCTGCCCTCCGAGGTCACGAGAGTGGGCGTACAGACCATGAAGCGCCAGACGTCCTTCCTGCAAATCGACGCCCTGACCTGCACCAACGGACAGTACGACGAGGACTTCATCGCGAACTACCTCGACATCAACGTCATCCCGCAGGTGAAGCGACTGGAGGGCGTGGGTGACGTCATGGAGCTGGGCGGCACCTATTCGCTGCGCATCTGGATGAAACCCGACGTGATGGCGCAGTATCGCGTCGTGCCGGAAGACATCACGGCAGCCTTGGCCGAACAGAACCTCGAGGCCCCCGCCGGACAGCTCGGCGAGAAGCCCGTCAACGGCGACCACGGCCTGGGCGTGGAGAACGTCTTCCAGTACACACTGAAGTACAAGGGCCGACTGAAAGAGATTACCGAGTTCGAGAACATCGTCATTCGTGCCAACGACGACGGCACCGTGCTGCGCCTCAAGGACATCGCCACGGTGGAGCTCGGAGCCGTCAGCTACGCCTTCCACGGCGAGACGAACGGCAAGCCCGGCGTGCAGTTCCTCTGCTTCCAGCTGGCAGGCGCCAACGCCAAAGAGACGAACGACCGCATCACGAACCTGCTCGACAAGCTCTCGGAAGACCTGCCCGAAGGCCTCGAGTTCGTCAACATGATGTCGAGCAACGACTTCCTGCTGGCCTCCATCGCCAACGTCGAGGAGACGCTCATCGTCGCCATCATCCTCGTCATCCTCGTGGTCTACTTCTTCCTGCAAGACTTCCGGGCCACCATCATACCGTCCATCTCCATCATCGTCTCGCTGGTCGGCACTTTTGCGTGCATGGCACTTGCGGGCTTCACGCTCAATCTGCTGACGCTCTTCGCCCTGGTGCTTGCCATCGGCACCGTGGTGGACGACGCCATCGTCGTGGTGGAAGCCGTGCAAGCCAAGTTCGATGCCGGCTACACCAGCCCGTACGAAGCCACGAAGGACGCGATGAGCGACGTGACGATGGCCGTCATCTCCTGTACGTTTGTCTTCATGGCGGTGTTCATCCCCGTGAGCTTCATGCCCGGCACGTCCGGCATCTTCTATACGCAGTTCGGCGTCACGCTCGCCACTTCCGTCGGCATCTCGTGCATCAGCGCCCTTGTGCTCTGTCCCGCACTCTGTGCCATGATGATGAAGCCGGCCAGCGAAGAACGTCGGAAGGGCTTCTTCGGAACCATCAACTACCGCACACGTCTGGCCTACGAAGCCACCTATAATGCCATGCTCACCAAGTACGGCAACCTGCTGCGCCGCCTCGTCAACCGCAAGGCCCGCTACGTCGTCAGCTTCGGCGCACTCATCGTTGCCGCCATCGGCGTGCTCTTCTTCGCCAACAACCTGCCGAAGGGCCTTGTGCCGCAGGAGGACCAGGGCGTCTGCATGATGAACGTCAGCGGTGTGCCCGGCAACAATGTGGCCTCGACGTACGACGTGCTGAACCGCGCTGAAGCCATCGTGAAGGAAACACCCGAAGTGGCACGATATAATAAGGTGGCTGGCTACGGCTTCATGTCGGGCCAAGGCACCAGCTACGGCATGATGATTATGAAGCTGAAGCCTTGGAGCGAACGTCGCTACGGCTTCTGGCATCCCATCGACAACTTCATGTCGACCTCCACAATGGTTGCCAATGCGAAGCTCAACGCCCGCCTGATGAGCGAGATCCCCGACGCCCAGTGCTTCGTCTTCGAGCCCGGCATGATTCCCGGCTACGGCATGGGCGGCATCGAGCTGCAGCTGCAGGACAAGACCGGCACCGCAGACAAGGAAGTCTTCTTTAACTATACACAGGAGTTCCTCGCCAAGCTCAGCGAGCGTCCCGAAGTGGGTCGCGCCGTGAGCACCTACGCCCGTAACTTCCCGCAGTACAGCGTCACGGTGGATGCAGCACAGTGCAAGCGTGCCGGCATCAGCCCGGCCACGGTGCTCAGCGCCCTGGGAAGCTACTGCGGCGGCGCCTACGTGAGCAACATGAACCAGTTCTCGAAGGTCTATCGCGTCATGCTTCAGTCCGCCCCGGAGTACCGCATGACGGAGGCCGACCTTGCCAACATGTTCGTCCGCAACGGCAACGAGATGGCACCGCTCAGCCAGTTCATCAAGCTGGAGAAGGTGGTAGGGCCGGAAATCGACACGCGCTTCAACCTGTTCAGCTCTATCGCCGTCAACGTCACGGCAGCGACGGGCTACAGCAACACGCAGGTCATGCAGGCCATCAAGGAAATCAAGGAAGAGGTGTTCCCCACGGGCTACGACTACGAGTTCGGCGGCATGTCGAGGGAGGAGGCGCAGACCATCGGCAGCATCGACACATATCTTATATATGCTGTCTGCGTGCTGCTCATCTTCCTCATCCTATCCTGCCTGTACGAGAGCTTCCTCATCCCCTTCTCCGTCATCTTCTCCGTACCGGCAGGCCTGATGGGCTCGTTCGGCTTCGCATGGCTCTGGAACCAGGGCTACGCAGCCCTGCCCTTCATCTTCCTCGGACAGATTGAGAACAACATCTACCTGCAGACGGGTGTCATCATGCTCATCGGCCTGCTTGCCAAGACTGCCATCCTCATCACGGAGTTCGCCCTGGAGCGCCGCCGCAAGGGAATGGGCATCGTGGAGGCCGCCTATGCAGCTGCCGAGGCACGTCTGCGCCCCATCCTGATGACGGTGCTGACCATGATCTTCGGCATGATTCCCCTTGTCCTTTCCACAGGTGCAGGTGCCAACGGCAACCGTACCATCGGCCTGGGCGTAATAGGCGGCATGACGGTGGGCACCATCGCCATCCTCATCACCGTGCCCCTCTTCTTCATCATCTTCGAGTGGCTGCAGGAGCGCATCCGTCCCGTCATGCACGAGGAGGCCGACCAGCAGTTCCTGAAGGAACGCGAGCGCACACAGAAGGAAAAGGAAGAAAGAGAATAATTATGAGACCTATAAGACACATGAGACCTATGAGACCTATAATCACAGCAGCTGTCTCGGCCCTGCTCCTAAGCAGCTGCGGACTCTACAAGAACTACGAACGCCCTGCCGACATCATTACCGACGGCATCTACGGCGACATGCAGACGGCAGGCGACAACAGCCTGGGCGACCTCAAGTGGCGCGACCTCTTCACCGACCCCACCTTGCAGTCGCTCATCGCGCGAGGCCTTGAGCAGAACAGCAACATGAAGAACGCCGAGCTGCGCATCAAGGAGGCCGACTATGCCCTGCAGTGTGCCAAGCTGGCCTACATCCCCAGCCTCTACTTCAACCCCAGCGGTACGATAAACCGCCCGTGGGACCCCTACGACCGCAACGACTACACGACGTCGAAGAGCTACGCCCTGCCCATCAGCCTGAGCTGGCAAGTGGGCAGCATCGGACAGCTCCGCAACCAGAAGAAGAAGGCCGAGGTGACGCGCGAGCAGCTTCGCAACGCCAAGCAGGCCATCCAGGCACAGCTCGTAGCCAGCATCGCCGCACTCTACTACAACCTCTGCATGTTCGACGAGCAGCTCGCACTGACCCGCCAGACGGAGCAGAACTGGGGCAAGTACCTCAAGATGCAGAAGCAGCTCATGGACGCCGGACAGGGCAACAAGGCTGCCGTAGCCAGCATCGAGGCCACCTACTACAGCTACTCCACGTCCATCATCTCCATCGAGAACAACATTCACTCCCTCGAAATCAGCCTTGCCAACATCCTGGGCGAGACGGTGGGTCACACTCAGCGCAGTTCGCTCGCATCCTTCCAGGCACCGGCCGTGATAGGCACCGGACTGCCCATCAGCATCCTGGACCGCCGTCCCGACGTGCGCGACGCCGAGCTCCAGCTGGCAGCAGCCTTCTACGACAAGAACATCTCGCGGAGCGCCTTTTTCCCGAAGCTCACGCTCTCTGCCTCCGGACAGTTCACTAACTCTCTGGGCGCAGCCGCCGTCAACCCGGGCGTCCTGATAGGTGCTGCCGTGGCAAGCCTTGCACAGCCGCTCTTTGACAACGGACGCATCAGGGCACAGTACAAGGTGTCGAAGGCCGAACTGGAGATTGCCACGAACAACTTCCAACAGGTCGTCATCGAAGCAGGCAACGAGGTGAACTACGCCATGGACGACGTACTGGTGGCCCAGAACATGAGCGAATACATCGACAAGCAGGTGAACTCCCTGACCGTAGCCCTCGACGCTACGGAGAAGCTCTACGCCAACTCGGGCACGAACTACTTGAATGTCATCACGGCACAGAACTCCCTGCTCTCTGCCCGGATGAACCAGATAGCCAACCGCATGGCGGCCATCAGCGCCACCATCAACCTCTACCAGGCCCTCGGCGGCGGTGCCGAGTAAAGGCGCCACACGGACATATACAAAAGGGGCTGTGCCATTCTCTGTTTCGGCACAGCCCCTTTTATTATTCCGCCTGTTGCAAAATCCTTTGCCCGCTGCCCTTACTTCCTTATCGGCATGCGGCGCATGTTCAGGTCGAGCGTGCCGCCGGCGGTCACGTCGGAGAACTTGATGCTGCCCTCGGTGCTCTTCTCGCCGTTGATGTACTTCAGGGGGTGTACGTAGACGTTCTTCTTCGAGTTATTCTTGGCGGTGATGACAAACTCGCTGCCCTGGTAGTATTCACGGTTGAGCTTGATGGTGACCTTGTCGAAGATGGGGCTGCCGATGGAGAACGAAGGCTCGGGCGAGGTCAGGCCGTCGACGGCAAAGAGGCCGATGGCAGACATCACGTACCAGGCGCCCAGCTGTCCCTGGTCCTCGTCCTGACCGTAGCCGTAGCCGTGAATGCCGTCGGTGCCGTAGAACTCGTCGCAGATGGCACGCACCCACTTCTGCGAGAGGTCGGGGCGCCCGCTGTGGTTGAAGAGCCACGAGATGTGCAGGCACGGCTGGTTGCCCTGGTTGTAGTAGGTGCGCAGGCCGGCGAAGGCGTCAATCTCCTTGCCGCCGGAGAAAATCTGCGGCTGCGAAGCGGTGAAGATGTCGTTCAGGCGCTTGTTGAACTCGTCGGCGCCAACCTTGCGGACGAGCTCCTCGGGCATGTGGGGCACATAGAACGTGTACTGCACGGCGTTGCCTTCCTGGAATCCGCGCCAGACCTGCATGGGGTCGAAGTTAGCGATGAACTCGCCGCTGCGGAGGCGCGGGTGCATGTAGCCCGTCTCTTCGTCGAAGATACGCTCCCAGCCGCGGGCCATCCACATCAGCATGCTGTAGTCATCCATACGGTCGAGGCTCTTGGCGAGCATGGCTGTGGCGTAGGCCGAGAAGGAGTATTCCAGTGTGTGCGAACCGGAGAAGTAGAAGTCCTCGCCGCGTTCGCCGGGATTCTTGTGCGGCGCAAAGCCCAGCTCCACGAAGTCGGCGGTGTCGTCCTTGCCGGCTCCGGCAGGTCGGTTCTCGCCGTCCATCTCGTTCTTCAAGCAGGCTTCGTAGGCCAGGTCAAGGTCGAAGTCGCGGATGCCGCACTGGTAGGCAGCGTCTATCATGAGGGGAAGCTGGTTGGTGCCGACGCCGGAGACGAACTTCGAGTTGGCGAGTCCGTCGGCCAGCCAGCCGCAGTCCTGATACTCCTGGAGCGTGGAGGAGACGAATTCAGAGAGGTGCTCGGGGTAAGCCAGCGCCCACAGCTGCGTCAGGTTCCACTGTCCGCCCCACATGGCATCGGTGTTGAACATGCGGTACTGAGGCTCGCCGTTCTTCATGGGGACCTGTCCGATGGTGCCGTCGTGCTTGGGATAGGCGCCGTTCACATCGCTCATCACGCCGCGGCCGAGCAGGGCATGGTAGAGTCCGGTGTAGAACTTGACAAGGTCAGGGCTTTCCGAAGTGCTGCTGCCTTTTGCCTTTCCTTTCGAGGCGACGGGGGAGGCTGTCACCTGTATTCTGCCCAGTGCCTCTTCCCACGCTTTCTGCGAGGCAACTCTTGCCTGGTCGAAGCTGACACCCGTTGCCTCAGCCCGGAGGTTGATGCGGGCGTTCTGGACGGAAGTATAGGAGATGCCCACCTTGACGGTTATCTGTTCGCCGTCCTTGGTATGGAAGTTCAGGTAGGCTCCGGCGCCCTTGCCGTGGGCATAGGTGCGGTCGTCGTACGCCTTGTCGCCGTTGAACGTGCCGACGAAGACGGGCTTCTTGTCCACCACGGCCGAGAAGTAGATGCGCTGGTCAGCCCCCGGCTGGTACTTCTTGATGTACTCGGGCAGCGTGATGACCCATCCCTCTACGGTTCCGTCCTCGCCGACCCACACCTCGGCGTCCTTCACCTTGCCGCTCTCGCCCTGCTGGTGGCCGATGTCGAAGATGAGGTGCGCCATCTGCGTCTCGGGATAAGTGAAGCGCAGGAAGGCGACGCGCTGGGTGGCCGTCACCTCGGCATTGATGTCATAGTCGTTGAGCATCACCTGATAGTAGCCGGCCGTGGCGTACTCGTCGTCGTGCGTGAAGCTGGAACGATAGCCGCGCGGGCCCTTACCGTCGGGGCTGCCGGGTGTGGTGAGCAGGAGGCCTGTGGAGGGAGCCACGGTGATGCCGCCCACCTGGAACTCGTGGGTGCAGACAAAGCCCTCGATGGACGTGTCGCGATAGTCGTAGCCTGTGGCCTGCCATCCGTCGGCGTTGCCCAGCGAGCCGTTGGTGGACGGCCCGGGCTTTGCCATACCGAAGGGCATGGAGCCGGGTGCGAAGTGGAACGCACGGCAATGCGCCGTGCCGATGCGCGGTTCAACATAATCGGTGAGCGACCTCGATGTCTGTGCCGCCATGCCGAATGAGCAAGCCAGAACGACTGCAAATAACAGGTTTCTTTTCATAATGAGAGTATAAATCGATTAGTTTTTGTGCAAATTTACAGAAAAAAGGAAGAAGTGCAAAGAGAATGCGTGTTTTTATTTTCATAAAATGACGGAGTATAAAACGCGGCAAGTCGTGTCGAAAAACACAACGTGCCTAAATTAGGAACACAACGTGCCCAAATTGCAAACTTAGCGTGCGGCGTTTGCAGTCATCGCGTGGCGTGATTTCTGAAGCAACGTGGATGGCAGGTTCTACCTCCTGAATCTGCGGACTATGCACTTGGCGCAGTCCGAGCGATGAAGCAGTCTGTAGATGCTCAGGCCGGACGACACGATGAAGGCGATGGCGCCCGCCGCGTACTTCACCTCTGGGGTCGGAGACACAAGATAGCAGTACTCCACGGCTGCCAGCAGACAGACAAACTGCCCGATACAAAAGAGCAGAGTGCTCCTGCGGAACACGAATCCGTAGCGGAAATGACTGTAGAGGAAATAAATCACTACGTCGTAAAGGGCTCCAACCGACATCGCAACACCTGCTCCGACGAGCCCGAACGAGTTGTAGCACCACCAGATGAGCAGGCCGAAGAACACGTCGTAGCACACCTCAAGCACGAGAAAAGCAATGCTGTGACCTTTGGCGAGAACGCTGTACCCCATCGGCAATGCCATACATCGCAGGAACGAATAGAAGACGGCAAGCGTAGCCATGCCCTGCACAATGAGGAACTCCTTCTCATAAAGCACCTCAAGCACAAACGGCATCAGCACGACAAGCAGGATGAGCAAAGGCGTCAGGATGAGCGCACAAACGTCGATTTGCTGATTGATGGTGTCGTTCATGCGCAACCTGTCGTGACTCACGGACGAAAGTCTCGGGAAATAGTCGGACTCCAGGGCAAGGAAGACCAGTCCCGCATAACCGAACATCAGCGACCAGCCCGCATTGTAATACCCCAGTTCGGTTTGCGTGTGGTGAGCCAGGATGATGGCCACCACAACCATTTGCAGGCAGGAATTGGCAACGCCCGCCAAGACGTACGGAATACCAACCTTGACAAGCGGCAACCCTTCCACGAATGTCCTGTGCGAGAACATATCCACTCTGTACGGCACCAAAGGCAGCGAGAAAAAGAAATGCACGATTGCCGACAGGAAACCGCAGGCAATCAGCCCCACTATGACACCCCGTATGCCCAGCAAATAGTAAAGAGGAATGGTGCAGAGCAACGTGCCGAGCGCCAGTATCGTCTCTGTCAATGCCACCTTACGCACTTGCCGCAAGCCCTTCAGGATGGCACATTCGCCCTCGGCAATGATGTTGCTCACCGCCACAAGCGAGGTGAGCATCACCACAGGCCAGCGGTGCCAGTCGTGATTGAAATAGAAATAGCTGATGATGGGCGAGAAGAACAGGCAGATGAGCACAGAGAGGATGGCCGACCAAAGCACCCACGTGCGGATGACCATCACCTTGTGCGCAATCTGCTCATCAGTGCCGTTCTCGAACAACTCGCTTGTCTGCCGCGTTGCATTCAGGGGAATACCCATGTTGCTGGCTTTGTTGAGGAAATCGGAGACTGCATTATAAGCCGTGATGAGCCCCATGCCCCAGCCGCCGAGGATGTAGGCAGTAAGCTTCACACGCACTACACTGACAAGCATCTTTAGGCCTTGTACACCACCGAAAATGCCCGTGTACTTCAACACGTGGTCGTAGGAGGTGTCGCTCGTCCCGGCATTATGAAGTTTCTTTAGCTCATCCATAGCTTACATGACATTCGGGACGCAAAGGTACGAAATAAATTTTGATTAGGCATTACGTGCCAGGGAATATTTCCTCTAACTCCTCAATTAGCGACACATACCGGCGCGCGACCTTCAGGTAATGGTGATGCTTCTGCACGAAAGCAACCGAATGACGCTTAGCCTCGGCAAGCATCTCCGGGTGCAGGACGAACCGCTCCAGCGCACGATATATTCCGTCATCGTCAGGAGGCAGGTCTATCATCGGGAACAACGCTTTCTCCGAGAGCAACTCATACGCCTCTGGGATAGCAACAGTCGCAGCGACAATGCCCTTCGACATAGCTATCAAGGCATTCATGGCATAGCACGTGTACAACTGGTCCACGAGGATGTCGCTTCCCTCCATCATGCGGCAGTATTCGTCATACGGCACGTTCTCCACCCTGATGACCGACACCTTGTCGGGATAGTCGCTCTTCAGCCTCTGCAACACCCTCCAAAGGACGTTCGTCCCCTTTTCCTCGTCACGCTCCCGCTGGATTCCAATGAAGAAACGGACAGGGCCGTTTGTCTCCGAAACGTTTACCGGCTCCTCGGGCACCTCGATAGGCAAAGGAAGGAAACGCGTCTTTTCAGGGAAATAGTGATGCAAGCTGGCCCAGTATTCGTAGCCTGTGCCGACAAGCAGATGGCTCGCTTCGGCCATATGTCTGCCCAAGGCAACCACTTCAGGATGGTGCAGCCACACATCCGACCGTTCCGTGGCAAAATCGTTAACACGCAGTTTGTCCCCGATATTAAAGTCACTGCTCCTAAAGAGCCTCGCCTCGATGCAGCCCTAGACGTAGTAATGACCTATTCCCAGCAGGGTGGAAATGGTGTAGCGGTTGCGCTTGCGGATGAAATCGAAGAATGAGGACTTCAGGCGAGGCTTGAAATCCATCATGAACTGCCCATTGAAGTCAACAACATCATAATCCCTGAGCCTGGGCAAGAGCATGAGCCACCGGAACAGATAGACAAAGGCTCCCCATCGGCCTGCACCCCGCTCAATGTACTTGTCCACATACATGTGTCTCCACTTGCCGCCCGTGCCAATGACCAAAGCCTCGTGTCCGAGCTCGCGCAACCCTTTTGCCAAAGTGTAGCGGGCATTGCTGGCATCGCCTATGAAAAGAAACTTCATCCCCCTTCTGTATTTCAATTATTCATTCGCAAAGGTAATAAAAAAAGGTTCTACATGATGTAAAACATAAAAATAAGCGCCTCAAGAAGAAAAAAAGTATCACCCGGGCTTGCAGAATAAGGAAAAAGTTGTACCTTTGCAAGCCGATTATTATCAAAGTACCCCCAAAGGGGTGCAAAAGAGGCGTGTGAATAGTCCGCATCATTGGCCTGTACGGACGGTTCGTGAATCGCTTCGACAACATTGAGAAATAAACAAGGTAGTAACAAAACAAAAAGTTTAGACAAAGAATGGATACTTTGAGCTACAAGACCATCTCTATTAACAAGGCTGCCGTCAAGAAGGAGTGGGTAGTGGTAGACGCTACCGACCAGGTTCTGGGTCGCCTCTGCACAAAGGTGGCAAAAATGCTGAGAGGCAAATACAAGGCCGAGTTCACTCCCAACGTGGACTGCGGCGACAATGTTATCATCGTGAACGCCGACAAGATCGTCATCACAGGCAAGAAGATGACCGACCGTGTCTACCTGTCATACACGGGCTACCCCGGCGGTCAGCGTCAGACTACTCCCGCCGAAATCCTGGCTAAGCCGGGCGGCGCCGAAAAACTGATTCGCCGCGTAGTGAAAGGCATGCTGCCCAAGAACAAGCTGGCCAGCCAACTGCTTGGCAACCTCTACGTCTACGGCGGCGCAGAACACAACCAGCAGGCACAGAGCCCCAAAGCAATTGATATTAACCAGTACAAATAACCCCAATTATGGATACGAAATACATTGCTAATGCGCTGGGCCGCCGCAAGTGCGCCGTAGCCCGCGTGTACGTCAGTGAAGGTAGCGGCAAGATTACCATCAACAAGCGCGACCTGACAGAGTACTTCCCCAGCACCATCCTGCAGTACGTGGTGAAGCAGCCCCTGGCCCTGCTCGAAGCTACAGAGAAGTACGACATCAACGTGAACCTCTACGGCGGTGGCTACACCGGACAGTCACAGGCTCTCCGCCTCGCCATTGCACGCGCCCTGGTAAAGATTAACGCCGAGGACAAAAAGACACTCCGCGCAGAAGGATTCATGACACGCGACAGCCGCGAGGTCGAGAGAAAGAAACCCGGACGTCCAAAGGCACGCCGTCGCTTCCAGTTCAGCAAACGATAACGAACAATGCATAATTCTTAATTCACAATTCATAATTGAGGCTACGCCCATGCGATGCCAAGCAAAAGAAATAATTATGAATTATGAATTGACAATTATGAATCGTCGACAAGGTTTAGCATCTAAATCTGCCTGACTCCCCCTTATATATTATATATAATGTATAGAGGGACTACCCGCAGATTGGTTCTTCGCCTAAGCTCAGGCGCAAGCGGAGCTAACAAAAAAGAATTAACAAGAAAGTAAACAATAACAAAAGAGTTGACAAGTTAACGAGTTGACGAGTTGTTTGAAAGTAACAACTTGTTTACTTGTCCACTTGTTTACTCGTCAACTAAAACAAATTATGTCAAGAACAAACTTTGATACACTGTTGGAGGCTGGATGTCACTTCGGCCACCTCAAGAGAAAGTGGAACCCCGCCATGGCTCCTTACATCTTCATGGAGCGCAACGGCATTCACATCATCGACCTGCACAAGACCGTTGCCAAAGTCGACGAAGCAGCCGATGCCCTGAAGCAAATCGCCAAGAGCGGAAAGAAAATCCTCTTTGTCGCTACCAAGAAACAGGCCAAGCAATGCGTTGCCGACCTCGCCACCTCTGTAGGCATGCCCTACGTCATCGAGCGCTGGCCCGGCGGCATGCTCACCAACTTCCCCACCATCCGCAAGGCTG
>R26__coassemble_1031_pt1 | contig 14692 bp, 5 predicted proteins | sample R26__metabat2_high_PE_049 | metagenome-assembled genome bin R26 | reverse complement strand
CCCGCCTGTCGGCCAAGTTCAACGACTGCTACAAGTCGCCCGTCGTCAGTGCGGAATACGGCACGAAGAACGACTTCAACCTTGCCGCCAACCACGGCACCGAGCGCTACGACTTCGTCTTTGCCTCGAAGGACGTCACGCTCCGAGCCTACGGCCAGTTGCAGTACGGCTACTTCACCAAGGAGGCCGACGGCACGTACAAGCGCCGTCTGCCCTCCGCACACTTCCCAGTCATGGCAAAGGTGACGCTGAAAGAGTAGAAAATCCATTACACCGAGAGCCGCCCCAGCGTGCGGTTCCGAGCCACACCGCGTGCCGCTTCCGCCATAAGAGCCCAGCGCTTATTTCGGAAGAGCACGCGGTGTTTTGTTTTGCCCCCTGCCGCGTCCGGTGTCGCCGCACGCCAAAATCGCCCCCAACCCCCGCACATTTTACCCGTTCGGAAAGCAGTTCTGCTGCTTTCTTAACATCTCTCCGCATCCCGCTCCCTTCTAACACCCTGATAACCAAAGCCCACTCGATTTGAGCCCGTTTTCCGTCCTTTGCCGACCTGGGTGCCGCAGCGCCGAAAAAAGCCCGCCAGAACGCGACGGACTAAGAAAACATTTTACACATCCCGGCGGCGCCTGCCGTCATCCCCCTTCGGAACAGCGTCAGTCCCAATGCGGCGCGGAACTTGACGATATTTAATGTGTTGTTTGCAAAACGCCACAATTTGACATTTTTTAACACACAGGAAGAGCCGTTTTCACAAGGAAATCCCTAATTTTACGAGCAGTAAGAGCTGGAAATGTACGCGCCAACGCGATAAAATCCGTCCGACGGACAAGATTTAACACCATATACTTCAACTTTTTATCCAAAAACTAAAACTAACAAACCTATGAGACGAAATCTTTACTCGCTTCTCCTGGGGGCTTTGTGCAGCCTGCTGGGAACGAACGTTTGGGCGCAAGACCTGAACACAACCTTCATCGACGGCACCGAGTACTACGAGATTGGCACGGCCGACGACCTTGCCACGCTGGCTAACATCGTGAACGGCGGCGAGACAGGCGCCAACGCCGTGCTGACGGCCGACATCGACATGGCTTCCCTCATCGCGATGGACGGATGGAAACCCATCGGCGACTGGAGCACAGGAGCTGTAACGTCCGCCTATTGCGGTCACTTCAACGGCCAGGGACACACCATCTCCGGTTTCAACGCCACGGCTACGCAAAACTACTACGGCATTTTCGGTGTCATCTCGACGGGTGCGCTCATCGAGAACTTCACCATCTATGGAACAGTTAGCTGCGGCTACAAGACAATGGGTGTCGTAGGTTATGCTCGCGACGCCACGCCCACCATCCGAGGCATCCACAGCTACCTGAACATCAACAACACTGCTGCGGGCAACAGGCATGGCGGCATCCTGGGAAGCTCCGTCAACGGCACCATCATCGTGGACCGCTGTACCTATTCCGGCACCCTTGATGGGAACGATAACGCAAATAACGGCAACTATGGCGGCATCGTGGGTTATGTGAACAACAACGCCAACGCACATCTCAAGGTCACCAATTGTCTGTTCGACGGCAAGCTCATCAACTCGGCAGCCACTCCCGGCGGTTGCACATTCGGCGGCATGGTAGGCTATGTAGGAGCCGGTCCTGACGTAACCGTCACCAACTGCCTCTCCATCGGGACACTGCAGTCAGCTATCACCGGTCAGTGCTATGGCGCAGTGAAGAACGCCGCCTGCTCCATCGTCAACAGCTTCTATCAGGGCGACATCATCAACGGTTCGTCAAGCACCGTGACGCCCACCACACAAGAGGTCACCAAGGTGACAGCCGAGCAGCTTGCCAGCGGCGAGATCTGCTACGCGCTGAACGAAAGCGTCAGTGGCGGCGAGAACTGGTTCCAGACACTCGTCGACGACGCCCACCCCTTCCCCTACAACGGCGGCGTGCACGACCCCATCTATCTGAACGGACACCAGCACTGCGACGGCACTGCTTACGAGGGCTCCACCATATCCAACCAGAACCTCGGCATCGTGACCGACGACCATAACTTCCAGGACGGCTTCTGCTCCTACTGCGGCACATTCGACCCCGATGCCTTTGAACCCGTCGACGGCTACTACCAGATTGCCAACGGCACACAGCTCAGATGGTTCGCCGAAAAGGTGAACAGCGGTAGTTATGCAGCCAATGCCGTGCTGACAGCCGACATCGACATGGCTGATATTGAGTGGACGCCCATCGGCATCGGCTCGGGCAATGCTGCACCTGGAGCAACCGCCTACACAGGCACCTTCGACGGACAGGGACACACCATTACCAACTTCAAAGCAGAAGGCGCAGGGCATCTCGGACTCTTTGGCGACACGAGTGGTGCCACCATCAAGAACTTCAGAATCAGCGGCAACCTTACCGTGACCGGCGGATACGGCGGCGGTGTCGTGGCATGGCCCATCAACACCACCATAGAGAACGTATTCTCCAGATTGGCCGTTAGCGTTCCCAACAGTGGTACGCACCATGTTGGCGGCGTGGTAGGCTCTGCCCGCGGCAACAATACAATCGTCGGCTGCAGCTTCGATGGCTCAATGACAGTAGCAGCAGGCAGCACCGACAACTTCGCCGGCATCGCTGCATACATTACCGGAGGCGACAAGGTGATGAACTGTGCCAGCTATGGCTACGTCAACTTCAAAGACGCTGGCTGTGCAGCCGGTGGCGTGGTGGGATACCTTAACAGCACGGTAGCAGTAGTCAAGAACAGCCTCTGTACCAGTGCAATCATTTTCGGTGGCGAAGGCGACCCCAAGTACGGCGCTGCCATCTTGGGCAGGACGAAAAGCTTCTCCTCCGATTTGGTGACAAACAACTACTGGCGCAAGAACGGTGCCTATGGAGCAGCAAAGAAGGACGACGGAACAGATCCAATCAATGCTGGCGGTGTGACTGACGAACAGCTCGCCAGCGGCGAGGTGGCAGCACGGCTTGGCATCGCCTTCCGCCAGAACATCGGCGAGGATTACTATCCCATACTCGATGCCTCACACAACGTAGTGGCCGAGATTACCGATGCCGGATACGCCACCCTCTACATCCCCGATGCCGACATTGCAGTACCCGCAGGCGTCACCGCCTACACAGCCGAGATTGCGGTAAATGAGAGGAACGGCAAGCAGTACCTCGCACTGGCAGAGCTGGACGGCACCATCCCCGCAGGGAACGCCGTCATCCTGAAAGGCACGGCAGGCATCTACGAGTTTGCCGTTTCCGCAGGCGAGACCGTGCCCGACGGCGCATTCAAGATACACGAAGACGTGGTGGACGGCAGCAACGCACTCGTCAAGGCATGGGCTGCTCCTATCGCAGGCAACGTCCTGAAGGGCGCCGCCGAGGACATCGAAGCCGCCGGCAAGTACGTGCTGGCTAAGGTCGATGGCAAGGTATGCTTCTATCTGGCAACAAGCGGCACCATCAAGGCAGGCAAGGCCTATCTCGACATTGCCTCAGACGTCAAGGCCTTCTACTTCGACTTCGACGAGGCAACCGGCATCGAAATGGTCAATGGTCAATGGTCAACGGCCAATGGTCAGTCAATCTACAACCTGGCCGGACAGCGCCTGCAGAAGATGCAGCGCGGCATCAACATCACCGCCGGCAAGAAGATACTGAAGTAACGGCGTATTATATATAGTAATGTACTCCATCAACTAAAACTGACAGACATGAAGAAACATGCATATTCCCTCCTCATCACAGCCCTGCTGGGCATGTGGGGAACGCAGGCTGGGGCGCAGGACCTCACGACAACCGAGGTGGACGGCGTCACCTATTACGAGATTGCCAGCGGCGCCGACCTCGTGGCATTCGCCGACCTGGTGAACACAGGCGACGGCACAGCAGGCGCCAACGCCCTTCTGACGGCCGACATCAAGCTGGAAAGCCCTTGGGAAACGCCCATCGGATTCGCCGGACTGAACTACACCGGCATCTTCGACGGCCAGGGACACAGCATCACTGGCTTCGAGACGGAATGTACCATGGACGGCGGCGGCCTCTTCGGCTACACCAAGGAAGCCACCATCAAGAACTTCAGCATCGACGGCACACTGACCTCCACGGCAGGAACCGGCTCGGGCGTCGTGGGCTATCCCAGCTCCAGCACCATCACCGGCATACACTCTTCGCTGGACATCTCTGTGCCCGTGGCCGGAGTGCACCACGTGGGCGGCGTCGTAGGCTCGGCCCGCGGCGGTAACACCATCTCGGGCTGCACCTTCACCGGCACAATGACCGTGGCCGCAGGCAGCACCGACAACTTTGCCGGCGTCGTGGCCTACCTGGGCGGCGACAGCGTGTCCTTTTGCGCCAACTACGGCACCATCACGTTCGACGACATGAACTGTGCCGCAGGCGGCGTGGCAGGCTACCTCAACAACACGGGCAGCTATGTGAAGGGCTGCCTGAACGTCGGTTCGCTCGTCTACAGCGAGGAGGAAGGCACGCCGAAGTGGGGCGGTGCCATCGTCGGACGTCTCAGGACACACGACCTCACCAAGGTGAAGGACAACTGCTGGCTCAGCGGCAGTGCCACGGGTGCCGGCAAGGACAACGACGGCAAGGTCAACCTGACGAGCGCCGCATGCATCACCGAGGCACAGCTCTCCAGCGGCGAAGCCTGCTACCTGCTCAACGGCGACCAGACCGTCGTCGGGTGGTACCAGACCCTCGGCGAGGACGAACGGCCCACGCTCGAGCAGACGCACAAGCAGGTCTACATGAACGGACACCTGCACTGCAACGGCGACATCTACGAGGGCGCTACCTTCTCCAACACCGATGCGGGCACCATACAGGACGACCATGTCTTCCAGGACGGCTTCTGCACCTACTGCCACCTCTTCGACCAGAGCTTCATCACTCCGAACGCCGAGGGCTTCTATGAGATAGCCAATGCCAAGCAGCTCGTATGGTTCGAGCAGCTGGTGAACGGCGGCAAGCTTGACGCCAATGCCGTGCTGACAGCCGACATCGACTTCGCAGACCTCATGCCCGAGGGCGAGGACCCGGAGGTGGCCGAAGTGGCGTGGACGCCCATCGGCGACTGGGGCGCAACCCGAGGCGTTGCCAGTGCTGCCTACAAGGGGCACTTCGACGGCCAGGGACACACCATCAAGCACCTCAACGCCACATCCGCGCAGAACTACTTCGGCGTGTTCGGCGTCATCTCAACAGACTGCCTCATCGAGAACTTCACCATCTACGGCACGTACCGCGTCACGTACCAGTACGCAGGCAGCGTCGCAGCATACGCTCGCGATGACCGTCCCACCATCCGGAACATCCACAGCTATGTGAACATCTTCAACACGTCATCCGGTGGCAGACAGGGCGGCATCCTGGGCGGTGTCCTCACCACAACCTTCCGGACCACCGTCGAGAACTGTGCCTACTCCGGTACGCTCGATGGCAACGATGCCGGTGGCAGTGGCAACTATGGCGGCATCGTGGGCTATGTGAACAACAACTCGGCAACCGTCCTGGACATCACCAACTGCCTGTTCGACGGCAAGGTCATCAACAGCAACGCAGCTCCCGGCGGCTGCACCTTCGGCGGCTTCGTCGGCTACAGCAACGGCGGCGCAGTCACCATCAAGAACAGCCTCTCCATCGGACAAGTGGAGTCGGCCATCTGGGGCCAGTTCTTCGGTGCCGTGAAGAGCACGCGGTCCTCCCTGCCCAACAGCTTCTATGTGGGCGAAATCCTCAACGGCTCCGCAAGCACGGTGACGCTGAAGGCGACCGAGACCAACTTCGATGAGCTTGCCAGCGGCGCGGTCTGCTGGAAGCTGAACGAAGAGTCGTTCCTCGATGCCGTATGGCGGCAGACGCTCATGGAGAGCGCATATCCTGTGCCCCTGGCAGATGAGGCCATCGTCTACAGGACGCCGGACGGCTACGAATGTGTCTCTCCCGACGACCCCTCGACGCTCTATCCCTTCGTGAGCGGCATCATTGCCAGCGAGACGGAGTTCATCGAGAACACCGTAGCCTACCAGCCTCTGCTCGATGCGTACAAGAGCACCGTGGAGTCGTGGGAAGGCATCGAGACGTACGACGCCTTCATCGCGGCTTACCAGGCCTCGGTGGAGCAGAAGGAGAGCATCAAGCAGTCGGCTGCCGCCTATGCCGCCTACGTTGCTGCCTGCGAGGGCGCCATTGCCTATCTCAGCGAGAACAGCGTGGAGGGCACGTGGAGCACTTTCCTCCAGACCTACCTGCAGGAGAGCGTGGAGCCCGGCACCGACTATCCCCACGGCAGCTATGCCTACATCATGGAGAACCGCGACCTGGACAACGAGGCGATTGCGGCTGAGACGGCCTTCGTGAACCAGATGCTGGAGAACGCCATTGCGGGCGGCGTGACATCGGGGACCGAGGTGACCCGCCTGCTTGTCAATTCCACGTTCGCCGACGGCTTCGAGGGCTGGACCACGGAGACCGACGGCCCGACGCTCGCTACGGGCGGCGAGAAGGAGCTGATGACCATTGCCCGCGGCTCGGGCAAGGGCAGCTTCAGCTTCCAGCAGACGCTCAGCGAGGTGCCCAACGGTATCTACCTGATGACGCTCAGCGGCTTCTTCCGCGCCGGGACGGACGTCACCTCGCAGTTCTATGCCGGACAGCTCTACATGAATGGCACGGCCAACTACGTAATGGCAATCGGCGAGGATGTCGTTCCCGCTGAAGAGGCCGAGGACAAGGTGAACTGCTACCTCGACAGCGACACGCACTATGTGGCGGACGATGCCGACGGCTATGTGCCCAACACATTGGTGGGATGCTCCTATGCCTACAATGCCACCCGCTACGTGAACTACTGCGCCACGGAGGTGACCGACGGCACGCTGACCGTCGGCGTACGCAACCTGGGCACTGGCCTCGACAGCGACTGGCTGCCCGTGGGCGGCATGCATGTCTACTACCTGGGCACGGCCGAGGAAGCCAACGAGCAGCTCTCCGACGTGCTCGCTGCCTTCGCAGAGCGTGCACAGGTCATCCTGGACTTCCCCTGGAGCGGCGACGATGCGTTTGCCCAGTACCCCAACATGGCGAACGCCCTGAAGGAGCAGCTCACCGACCTGATACTCGAAGCCGCCAGCGCTGCGACCGGAGAGCAGAAGATGGCGCTCATAGGCAAGTTCTCGACGCTCTTTAACGAAGTGCACGACTGCCGCATGGCCTATATCGACATGGCGCGGACCGTCTTCCATATGTTCGACTACATCGACCAGCTTTCGGCAGCAGGCCTGATAGATAATGACGAATACGGCGCAATGGAGGAGAAGATTTACGCGGCATGGCAGAACTATCAGGACGGCGACGTGACGGCCGAGCAGGCCCGGGCCATCACGGCCCAGCTCAATGAGACCGACCTCGTGCTGCCCGTCGAGAACGGTGCATACCAGCTCGCCACGGCCGACCAGCTGAAGCTCTTCTCCGTCCTCGTCAACTGTGGCGGCAACACGACCAATGCCGTGCTGACGGCCGACATCGACATGAGCGGGATAGACGACTTCCAGCCCATCGGCACCACCGCAAATCCCTTCATGGCTGAGTTCGACGGTCAGGGCCACAAGATTACCGGTTTCGGCAGCTACAACGAAGAGGATGGCTTCTATACCCTGAACTTTGTGGGCGACAGACAAGGCTTCTTCGGCTACGTCAAGAACGCCACCATCAAGAACTTCAGCATCGACGGCACCTTCACCTACGACGGTGGCACAGGCTACGGCGCCATCGGCTGGGCCGAAGGCAGCACCCTGCAGAACATCCATTCTTCGCTCCAGATTGCCTCGGTATCCACCGCGCACCACATCGGCGGTATCTGCGGCGACATGCGTGCCGGAAGCCGGGCCATCGGCTGCTCCTTCAGCGGCACGATAACCGACAGCCACAACACGCACGACTGCATCGGCGGCATCGGCGGCTACTCCAACGAGAACTGCCTCTACGAGAACTGCGCCAACTACGGCACCATCCAGTTCTCCAACGCCACGGCATACGCCAGCGGCATCTGCGGCTACGTCAACAACGACATCTTCGTGGGTGTGACGGGCTGTCTCAACGTGGGTACAGTCCGCATGGCTGATGGCTCGGCGCCTACCTACGGCGGTGCTATCGTCGGCCGCCTGCGCGGTCATGCCAACTCCAAGTTCCAGAACAACTACTGGCTCGGCGGCAGTGCTGCAAGGGCATACGGCGAGAATCAGGCCGATGCCACGCAGGTCACCTCCGAACAGCTTCTCAGCGGCGAAGTCTGCTACAAGCTCAACCATGGGTCGGCGTCCGAAGGGGAAGCCAACGGCGACCAGACGGACATCAACTGGTTCCAGACGCTCGGCGAGGATACCTATCCCGTGCTCTTCGATAGCCACAAGGTTGTCTATGTGACAGAGGAAGGCACCTACACCAACGAGAAGGTTTCCGTGCCCGACGGTTCGAAGGAGAATCCCTTCGTAGTGAAGTCGGCAACCGACCTTGCCAACCTGATTAACAAGCTCGTTTCCGGCCGCATGAACTATGTGGTGATGGAGGAGGACGTGGATATGGCAGGCGTCACGGACTGGGTGCCTCTCTTCAACATCCCCGACCAGTCGAACGGCTATCCCTTCATCGACTTCGACGGTAAGAACCATGTCATCCGGGGTCTCACGTCCAACACGACGGGTGCGTATGACTACTGCGGTCTCTTCGGCATCCTCTGCGGAAATGTGCGCAACCTGGGTGTGGAGAATGCCGACGTGACGTGTGCCGGCGGCACCGGCATCCTGGCCGGCTATCTGGGGCACTCAACCTACGGCCAGCCCTGCTATGTGGAGAACGTCTGGGTAACAGGCAAGCTGACAGCAAACGGCTACTGCGGCGGTTTGTTCGGCAATGTTGCCGACGAAGCCCACATCCTCAATTGCTATGCTAACGTAGAGGTGACCGGCTCGGGCGACCTCACCGGCGGCATCATCGGCCGTGTGCGCAACCGTGTGGAAATGGCTCAGGTCTATGCGGCCGGCAGCATCAACCGTGGCGGCGGCATCATAGGCGGAGGCTTCCAGGACGTCACACCGCTGGGCTCCTACAAGAATGTTGCCGTGTGGAACAACACGGAAAGGAACTTCGGTCCTGTCCGCGAAGGTGAGGACTTGGGTGAGATTCTCTATTACGACGGCACCAACTTTGCCGACATGCAGAGCCAGGTGGTAGCTTGGGATCCTGCTGTATGGACTTGCGACATGCAGGCTGGCAGCTATCCTGTGCTGAAGGCCTTTGCCGGACTCAGCGGCGACCTGAACGGCGACGGCAAGGTTGACATTGCCGATGCTGTCACCATCCTGAACCTGATGGCCGAAGGCAGCAGCGATGCAGCAGCCGACCTGAACGGCGACGGCAAGGTGGATATCGCCGACTTCGTCACTGTGCTCAACATCATGGCTGAACAGTAATCCGTAAGGCATCTTATCCCGGAAGCGCCCCGCGCTTCCGAAATAAGCGCCTCGTGCTTCCGGGATAAGCGCCCTGCGCTTCTGGGATAAGCGCCCCATGCTTCCAAGGCAAGCATGGGGCGCTTTTTTCGTTTTTTTCTTGCATATATGGACGAAAGTCCCTAACTTTGTGGCAGACAAACATCAAACATGTAACAAAAATATGGTAAAGAGACTGTTTCTCTCGCTCTTGCTGCTCTGCGCAACGGCAGGAGCATGGGCACTGCCCCGGGCTGAGTATCCTCGCCCACAGTTCGAACGCCAGGACTGGCTCAACCTCAATGGCGAATGGACCTACACCTTCGACTTCGTCGGCTCCGGCATGGAGAAACGGCTCCACGAGAGCCGTGGCTTCGAGGCCAAAATCACCGTCCCCTTCTGCCCCGAAAGCAAACTGAGCGGCGTGGGCTACACCGACTTCATCGGCAACATCTGGTACCAGCGCACCATCCGCATGCCGCAGCAGTGGAAGGGACGCAACGTGATGCTCAACTTCGGGGCCGTCTACTATAACAGCGAAGTGTTCGTCGACGGCCGCCTGGCCGGACGGCACTTCGGTGGCAGCACTTCGTTTGCCATCGACGTGACGCGCTTCCTGGCCGACGGCGCTGAACACTCGCTCGTCGTGCACGCCTACAGCGACACCCGCACCACCAAGCAGCCCGCCGGAAAACAGAACGTGCGGCTCAACCAGTTTGAGTGCATGTACACACGCTGCACCGGCATCTGGCAGACCGTATGGATGGAACCCGTCGACCCCAACGCCCTGCTCCGCGCACAGGTCATCACCGACATCGACCAGAGCCAGGTCATCCTGCACCCGACGTTCTGCCGCGAGTCGTCCGCCACGCTGACCGTCACCCTGAGCGACGCAGGGAAGGTGGTCGCCACACGCACCGTCCGCGCACAGAACAACTCCACCATCGTCCTGCCCGTTAAGAAGCAGAAGCTCTGGAGCCCCGCCAGCCCCTTCCTCTACGACCTCACCTACGAGATGAAGGACGCCCAGGGGAAGGTCATCGACCGCGTCACGAGCTACGTCGGCATGCGCAAGATTCACGTCGAGGGCAACAAGACGTACCTCAACAACGAACCCTTCTACCAGCGGCTCGTCCTCGACCAGGGCTACTATCCCGACGGCATCTGGACGGCTCCCAGCGATGAGGCCTTGAAGCACGACATCGAGCTCTCGCTGGCAGCAGGCTTCAACGGCGCACGCCTCCACCAGAAAGTCTTCGAGGAACGCTTCCACTACTGGGCCGACCGCCTGGGCTACATCACCTGGGGCGAAGCACCCTCGTGGGGCATGAACGCCAACGATCCCGAGGTAGCCCGCAACTTCCTCAGCGAATGGACCGAGGAGATTGTGCGCGACCGCAACCATCCCAGCATCGTCACCTGGACGCCGATGAACGAGGAATGGTGGCCCGACCGCGTACAGTTCCCGCGCTTCGTGAGCGATGTCTATGACCTGAGCAAAGCCCTCGACCCCACACGTCCCGTCTGCGACGTCAGCGGCGGCGTACACATCAAGACGGACATCTGGACCACACATAACTACGAGCAGGACCCCAAGCGCCTCAAGGACATCATATATAATGGCGAACGATGGTTCCAGACACCCAATGAGACACGCGACGTGCCCCGCACCAACACCGGCTTCAACCGCCCCACCGACGTCAACGTCTACGACTTCCCGCGCTACGAGAAAGCCGACAAACCCTATCTCCTCGACGAGTTCGGCGGCATCAAGTGGGTGAAGGGACAGGACACCGCCACCGGCAACACCGGCGCCTCCTGGGGCTACGGCGAACCGCCACACAGCCTGGAGGAATTCTACACACGCCTCGAAGGACAGGTCGACGCCCTCATGGAGATTGCCGACAACGTCTGGGGCTACACCTACACGCAGCTCACCGACGTGGAGCAGGAGCAGAACGGCATCTACTTCTACGACCGCACCCCGAAGTTCGACATGGCCCGCATCCGCGCCATCTTCTCCAAGACCCCGAAGACGAAGTGACGCTATCTTCCTCTATCTACACGACATCCGAAACCTCTGCTGTGTACTTTGCACACATCTCTTAAGAAAACTTAATTCTGATGATGGTGATGGTGCGAATGATTGTCGGACAGACTCCCTATTTAAAGATGTTAAACAATAATGAAGCTACAGATATCAAAATGCTTGTTGATGTGAGCCATAGTGAGGTCGTCTGTCCCACACTGGAGTTGCGTGCTTTCACCTTGTTGGGCTCAACATAGACAACGTCGTTTTGCTGCAGATAGTAGCATGGCGAAGTGATGATTATAGTTGGCCATGCGTACAGTCACCACAGGGTCTTCCTTGCCGTTCAGGTAGCGTAAGATACGATCGTGGATGAGTTGCTCACATTCTGCCTTCGACAGTCCTCCGACTTTCAGCGTACCCAGCACGGGAAAAGATATGGTGCCATCGTTGCTCACCAGGTAGGTTTGCAAAGCACGGCTGGAATTCAGTGTCTGGCTGCCGTTCGATGAGCTTCCAATAAAACTTCACTTTTTGATGGAATTATCGTCTTTCAGACCATAGTGACTGTCGGCATACATGCCATAATGACCATAGTTACCGTATTTTCCGTAGTTGCCATAGCGTCCATATTTGCCGTAACGGCCATAGCCGTAATAATAGCCGTACTTCCTCTTCGACATATCTACCCCGTTGAGGACCACGCAGGCATTGGGAAGTTTGTTCTCCTGGGCCAAAGAGTCGAGCATTGTGAGGTTAGATTTTGGTGTGTAGTCGGCACGGCAGACGAAGCAACTGACATTGGCAAAGTGGGCCAGTTGCAGGGTGTCGGTGACCAGTCCCACGGGAGCAGTGTCGAGGATGATGTAGTCGTACTTCTCGCTCAGCAGGTCGAACACCTCTTCCAAGTTTTTTCTGCTTAGCAGCTCCGTTGGATTCGGGGGAACAGGTCCCGACAGCAGAAGATCAAGACCGGGGTGTACTCCTGAGTCGCACGTTTCATTGTGCAAGAGTTCTGCCGTGACATGTTCGGCCCTGAGCAGGTTGGTGAGCCCATGTTTTGAATTTGACTTTCCGAACAGTCGTCCGAGTGCGGGCTTGCGGATGTCACAACCAACAAGCATAACCTTCTTGCCGAGCAGTGCAAACGACACTGCGAGGTTGGCAGCGAGGAATGTCTTTCCTTCACCAGAGATACCAGAGGTAAAGAGGATGATTTTCTCGTTCTCCTTCATCATAAACAGCACGTTGGCGCGCAACGAGCGGAACACCTCGTCCATCTGGCTGTTCCTGTCGGCCTGTACCACGATGCCCGCAGCGGTCTTAGCCTTTTCGTTAGCAAGGGGCACATCGGCCACCATAGGCACTTGGGTGAGCGAGACGACATCCTCACGGCCCTCTATGCGATAGCGCATCAGTTCTATGACAAACAAGATGACAAACGGGATGAGCAGACCTAAGATGAAAGCTGTTCCAAGAATAATGCCCTTCCGAGGACTTACCAGTCCACTATACAGGGGCATGGCAATGAGTTTTCCCTTGTCAGCCGTGGCAGCGAGTGAGATGCTGTTTTCCTCGCGCTTCTGAAGCAGCAGAAGGTAGAGCTCCGAGCGCACTTCCTGCTGACGACCTATCTGATTGAGCACACGCTCCTGCTCGGGCGTGCTGCCGATACGACTCTGGTACTTGCCATACTGGCCCTGAATGGAACTGCGCTGCAGTTCGGCGGAATGGCGGGCTTGCACGAGAGCTTCTCGGATGGATGGCTCAAGGTCGTCGAGCATGGCGGTGAGCCTCTGCACTTGAGGCGACTGTTCGCTGGCACCACGCAACAGTCGATTGCGCTCCTGTGTCATTTTGTTGTAGTCGGCTATCAACTGAGTGGATGCCTTGTCGTCCATGCCGATATTGGCCGGTATCACCTTATAGCGATTGTCTGGGTCATCAACATATTGTCGTAGATAATCAATCAGTTGCAGTTGTGTGTTAATGTCTGCCAGACGGGACGCATACTGGGCCGAGAGTTGCAGTGACTGTGCTGCGTCAGCCTCTAATTTGGTAACTGCGTTGCGCCGCTTGTAGTTCTCCAAAGAGTTCTCCGTCATTCCCAGTTCGGCATCAATCTTCTCTATGCGTTGGTTAATGAACTCCTCCGTCTTCCGTGCTACCTCGTTTTTGTCCTCATTGGCTTGGTCGTTGTAGCAAAGCACGAGCGTGTTGACAAAGTCTATGGCACGCTTGACGTCCTCGTCGTTAACTACGATGGCAGCGATCGAGGTCTCTTTCGATGTCGGCGCCACGCTCATCCGTCCCATATATCCGAGTGCCGCCACCATGGGCGGACGTATGGTAACAATGAGCTTTTCTCCATTATTGAAACGGTCCTTCACATTATTCTTATATTTGGGGTTATTCATGAAGGATAGTGTGCCATAGTCTGTTGTGATGGATGTGCCAAGCGAATCGAGGTCTTCACTGTACTCCTTCATGACCTTCCCTTTGTAAAGCAGTGAGATGTCAGCGTGATATCCCTTTTCTACCTTTGTGATAGCCACCTGAAAGGAACGTATGCCCTCAAACATATAGTAGTCCAGCGTGTCGAGCGACATTGGGGCGAGGTCTACGCTGACCGGCTGGTTGGCATAGAGCAGTTGTTTCCGAATGCGCCCATCGAGCCGATACTCCGTATAGAGCTTTAGGCGCTTCACAGCATTATGCACCGTTACCGGCGACTGCAGTATCTCTACCTCATTGTCGAAACCGCTGGAGTTGTTCATGATGCCGAAGTCTTCCATGTTTGGGAGAATCTGCTTGGCAGGTCTAAATGTTTTCTTTTCTTCATCCTTGACGAGCATTCTCGCTGTCACTTGATAGATGGGCTGGGCATAGCGCAGATAGAGGAAGGCACCCAAAAGGCAAATGAGCACCGAAAGAATATACCATTGCCAGTTGAGTACGAGATGGGCAAAGATTTTCTGGAAGCTGAAACTTGCTCCTTTTCTCTCGTCGACAATTAGGTCCTTCAGGTCATCGAGGTCTTCCAAACAAATTTATAATTTGTCTGTCATAATGATATAATTTTTATTATATAATAAATTATTTAATTATATAATATTGTAACTTTGCGTCTCCGATGA
>R26__coassemble_1004_pt1 | contig 14987 bp, 7 predicted proteins | sample R26__metabat2_high_PE_049 | metagenome-assembled genome bin R26 | reverse complement strand
TCAAAATCTCTAACAACTGATTTTAGCCTGTTTTTGAGTACCCAGAGCCCACGCCGATATGTACAACATACCCCTACGATGATAGGGGAGTATGCATATATACATACCCATGGGCATCTACCGTTGCATTGCTCTATGACAGGATTTGAAATTTCTCAGGTTTCTATGCGTCAAGAACAAAGCGTCGAGTAAACGCCTTTATTATGATTTTGTTCCCACCTACCCAACCCATCCGCATCAGGACTTCCGTCCCTTCTGCCCGGCGCGGGTGCGGGGCCGTCGCTACGGCCACTATGGGAAATCAAGTGCAAATATAACTATTTTTGGAATACAAAAGCAGGAAAACGGCAAAAAAGTTTATAAGAGATCATCTTTTGTTCCATTTTTTGCTGATTTCCTGCGGGCAGTGAAGCAAAGAAGGATAACAGGCAGGCTATTTTCGCCTTAAATACTCTATACGGCACGGGTATCTGCAAAAAAAGGCATGCAAGGGTTGCTGCCACCCCCGCATGCCTACAGCTAATGTATGAGTCAGGCAGGAACCTTTCAGAGGGCATTTACCTCTGAGACGCTCAGTCCTGTGTATTTTGCTATCATCTCTGCCGACAGGCCGTCGGCCTTCATCCTTCGGGCCGTTTCGAGCTTTCCTTCTGCACGGCCTTCTGCACGGCCTTCCGCACGGCCTTTGGCAATGCCCTCCGCACGGCCTTCTGCACGACCTTCCGCACGACCTTCTGCACGGCCTTTGGCAATGCCTTCCGCACGGCCTTTGGCAAGTCCTTTGGCAAGTCCTTTGGCTTCGCCTTTCCTCTCGGCTGTCTCCAGCGTGCTGTTGTAGTCCCAGTACTCTTTCCGGCTCTCTTCGTACTGGCGGCGCTCTGCATCGGAATAGCTTGCTATCTCAGCCTGCTCGAACAGCTTCCTGAAGACACGCTCCTGCAGCGGGGCAGGACGGTCGAGAAGGCGGGAGAGGTTGTGAAGCACGAACATCCACTTGTCAAGCATCGTCACCAGCTCGTCCTCGCGCTTAGTGAACTTCGGCATCTCAAGATAGAGGAATGTCAGCTTGTCGTAGAACACATGGTTGTCCTCCACATCCTTCAGCATCACCTCGTGGCGGTAGCTGTCGGCGGGGTATTCACCCCGGGGGAACTCGAAATTCAGGATGCCAATCGTGCAGACATCGTCCAGGTGATAGTCCCAATTGCCCTTCGGAGCCTGGTGGCGGATGGCTGACGTGGAGTAGTAGATGCTGCGGTCCTTGAAGTAGGTCTGCTCGGCCTTCTGCATCTCCACGATGAAGCGCCCCCCGTCCGCCGTCATGCAGTAGACGTCGAAGATGGAACGGCGGTCGCCGTAGCGGTCACCGAGGTCCTCGCCGTTCAGGTACTGAACGTCCTTCACCTCCTGGCGCTTGCCCATGAAGAGGGCGTTCAGGAAGCTGATGAGCAGATCCTTGTTCATCTCCGTACCGAACAGCTTCTTGAAGCCGAAGTCGGTATAGGGGTTGATGTACCGTTCCCTCGTTCCGTCAGACATGGTGCTTGTTTCTTTTTGAAATATCCTTCAATGCATCGTTCTCACTGCAAAAGTAGGAAATATAATCCGAAACGCCAAGAGATTCAGTGAAAACTTTAAGAAAAAAAGGAGCTTTGGGGACTTTTGCTCTGTCTTTTGCTCTGTCTGGAATAGTCGGACTTATTGCATTTAATGCCGTCTGTTGCTCACTCCCTGCCGAAAGGGGGGACAAAAGAACAACACGATTCTTCCATCATGAAGTTCATCTGTGGGGATGCAGTGCCGGGCGTACAAAAAATATGAAGGGCATTGCCTCACGGCAACGCCCTTCTGTTTTGGTTGGTTGGAAAAAGTCTAATTGAAATAATGGTTTGTGATTGATGTTAAGCTTCTGCGGGAGTTTCAGTCGTTTCACCCTCAGCAGCCGGTGCAGCTTCTGCTTCTGCTTCAGCTTCTGCCTTGGCAGCTGCCTCGGCTTCAGCCTTTGCAAGAGCCTCTGCGGCCTTCTTGTCTGCTACTTTCTTTGCAATCTCTTCGTTAGCCTTCTTCTCGGCCTTCAGTCGTTCTGCATCTGCAGCCTTCTTGTCGGCTTCGTTCTTGGCTGTTACCTGATTCAGGCCCTTCTGCTTGTCGGCCTTCCACGCTGCAAATCTTGCCTCGCAGGCTGCCTCGTCAAAAGCGCCCTTCTTAACACCGCCACGCAGGTGCTTCATGAGATACACACCTTCGCGGGAGAGGATGTTGCGGACCGTGTCGGTGGGCTGTGCGCCACACTCTACCCAGTAGAGGGCACGGTCGAATTTCAAATCTACAGTGGCGGGATTGGTGTTCGGGTTGTACGTGCCAATCTTCTCTGTAAACTTACCGTCACGCGGTGCTCTTACATCAGCGATTACGATGCTGTAGAAGGCATAGCCTTTACGGCCGTGACGCTGCAATCTGATTTTTGTTGCCATAATTTTAATTAAACTTTTAATATAGGTTTGAAATGTGCCGCTAACTCGTAACGGCGGCGCAAAGGTACGATAAAAAGTGAAAAGAGGAAAGTGAAACGTGAAAAATTATTTGCTAACGTGCTGTTTTTTGTTCTTTTCGCTCTCTTTTGCCGCAGGTTTGCTGCCGTTTCTCCCCTTGCCGTGCCGGACGGGGCCGTTTTCCTCCGTTCCTACCGGACTGCTATTTTCCTTGTCGAGCCGTCCACTCTTACGAGATAGACACCGCCGGGCAGGGGAAGTGACCTGTCAGCGGAGAGGGTTTCGCTCAGGAGACATTCTCCGAGCGTATTGTATATGCCGACGTGACGGCCTGCGGCGCCGACGATGTGCAGCGACCCGTCGGAGGCAAAGAGTCCGACGGGGACGCTTTCCCGGCTTGTGATGCCGTCGGGGTCGGGAAGCTTTGTGTACAGCTGCGACTGGGGGATTGTGCTGTAGTAGCTGGTCTTGCCGTTTATCTGCCAGCGCAGGTTGATGTGTGCGCCGCCGGCGTTCTCGAAGTAAAGGAGTTCCACGTAGTAGAATTCTCCGGCCTCGAGGGAGGCGGAGAACTTCCAGCCGGGCTTGTCCCAGTTGAATCCGAAGCCCGGCTTGCCGATGTATTCGTTGTCGTACTTGCAGATGGGGCTTGTCAGTCTGTCGGGCTTGCAGAGCTTGAAGGAGAAGGCATCGTCGCAGCGCGTAAGGCTGAAGTTGTACTTTCCGGTGACGGGTGCGAGCAGGTAGCCGGTCCATTTCACCGAGAAGCTCTCGTCCTCGTTCGAGTCGTTGAACGGGTTGCCGTTTTCCCAGTCGAAGTTCACCACGGGGTCGACGCGGGTGAACCGGTATTCTCCGGGCTGGTCTTGCTGTGGCGACTTGTGGAAGTCGGTGTTCCGGTAGATGCTGGGGATGGGGTTGCCGAAGTCGGAGCTGCCCTCCCAGTACTCGCCCGTCAGTCCGTCGCCCTCGCCGTTGCAGATGTCGTCCAGCACCTCTTCCTTGTCGCCGCAGTCTGCCGATTGGCGTAGGGCATACTTGCGGTCGAGCTCCCGGAGTTCGTCGATAGGCAGGGCCGCCGCCTTCTCGATGTCGGGCGTGCCGTAGGCGTCCATCAGTCGGTTCATGGGGTCGAGGTGTGCGGCGAAGTTCCAGGTCAGGGCCTCAAGGACGCACCCCATGCGCCGGGGCTTGTCGGAGGTGCGCAGAGTGGAGGCCTCCAGCTGGAGGCCTTCCTGCCGGGTCGGGTACAGCTTCTTGTAGAGGTTCATGGACTGCTTGCTGTTGTGTGCGGCGATGCGGGCCACCTTCAGCCAATGCTCGTTGCCGGTGATGACGTAGAGCCTGAAGTAGTGGAACGACGACCAGGCAAATCCCAGGTCGACAGCCGAGTGGGCAGCGGCGATGTAGTGCTGTCCGACGACCGATCTGTCGCGCGGCCACTCGGTCTTCGCCTTTTGGTCTGTCTCCACGGGCACTTCGTGCATGAAGGTGAACGTTTCGGTGTACTTGGCAGCCTGTATGGCGGCATCGAGCCATTTCTGTTCCTTCGTGGCATCAAAGAGGGAGAGGAATCCCTGCATTGCCTGCTGTCCGGACTCGGAATCGACGCATTCGGGGTTGTCTATCACGCAGGCCACGTAGGCATAGTTCAGGTGGTTGTTTGTGTAAGCCCATTCTGCTGCCCGCTTTGCTGCGTCGAGGTATTCCGGCTTGTCCGTGGCGAGGTAGAGCTCAACGAGGTATCTGACGGCACAAATCGTGAGGTTCTTGTTCTTCTTCGTGGCGGGATGCTTGCCGTCTGTGACCACGTTGGGGTCGTATTCCATGTAGAAGCTGCCGTCCTCATTCTGGTTGCGGACCAGCCAGTCGCCAAACCTGCGGCATGCTTCTATCCATTTCGCCTTGTTCGTGCCGTCGTGCTTGCGATAGTAGCACCATGCCTCGAGCACCCCGGTAAGGCCCGAGCACGCCTGCCGCATCGAGCAGGGGAACTTGTCCCAGCTCTCGAAGTCGCTCCGATACCTGCATTTCGGGAATCCCAGGCCCGAGAGTCCCTCGTTTGCCCAAAAGTCGATGACGTTGGCACCACGCTTCTTCCTGAGCGTCTTGCCGGCATCGAGCCCAGCCCGCATCAGCGAGAATCCCGATGCAGGCTGCGAGCCGACGAAGCCAAGCTCGTAGGTCGTCCAGTCGATGGAAAAGTCGGTCAGCTTGATGCTCCAGGGGAAACCCGGAGCCGACGCAGCAACGCGTTGTGTCGTCTCGCTGGCTATGGGCGAGAGGTAATAGTAGTCGAGGGTGTTGAGCAGCGCGTCGTAGGCATGCGTCTGGTCGGTCTCGTAGACGGTTGGATTGTAGAGGTCGAAGGCCTTGTCCCAGGCCTTTGCGATGCTTTCTGCGTAGTCGCGGGTCTTTTCTATCTTGAAGTAGACGTGGTACTGGTGGAACTTCCCTCCGTTCACAAGGGGGTGACGGCGTATGCCCTTGCCTCCGGCGTGCATGTCGTTTCCGGGCCATGTCGCCACAGCCGCATAGCAGTCGGTCTGGGGGCGCTTGGTGATGCCCACTCCTCCGAACTGATAGTCGGCGCTTGCCAGCCTGTTCTTCACGTCGTCGAGTATCGTGGAGCACGGACTGTCGGCAACGACTACGGTGAAAGCCACGCCGGTCTGCCTGTCGCGCAGCATCACGACGGGCAGCGTGGTGCGGTCGTCGCGGTAGAGGAAATCGGTGTCGCTCGCCTTGATGCTCCCGCTTGGCATGTTGCCCTGTTCGGTGAAGCAGACATTATACAATACGCCGGGCACGAACTTGTCCAGGTCCTCGAAGCTGTTCTTCACGGCGTGTTGCAGTCCGAAGCTAGAGTAGAAGCCGTCCTGCTCGTCGTCCGTTGCGGTCTGGACATCGACGGAGCGCCACAGGGAAAAGGCGCCGTCGCCCTCCGGCTGGAAGCGGTCTGTCACCAGGAGCGTCGTCTGCTCGTCGTATTTCACCGTGGCGGTCAGCACCAGGCAGCTGTCTCGGTCGTCTGCAGAATCGTACGTCGGGTAGAATTCCTGTCCTTTGCAGTTGACGTAGAGCGTCGGGTTGCGGGTTGTTCCGGAGTTGAATGTCTGGCCGAAAGCGGTGAAGCTGATGCTGTATGTGCCGTCGCTGTTTTGGTTTGCGTTGAGCGTCACATCGCCCGAGGCAAGCGTTTCGTCGGCAAGGGCCGTCAGGCTGCCCAGCAGTGTCAGAAGAAGGAGAAGCTTTTTCATGTGTTGCAGTTTTAAGATGGGGGTGGATAGAATGTTTGTCGCCCGTCAGAAGGGATAGCCGATGGCGAAGTGGTAGCCCAGGGAGCGCCCGAAGCTCGGCATGTTGTAGTAGCCGCTGCGCCCGGTGTCGTAGGGCGCATGGATGCCAATGCCGAGGTCGAAGCGGATGACGAGGAAGTCGAGGTCGTAGCGCAGGCCGGCGCCGGTGCCGAGGGCAATCTGTTCGCCGAAGTTCCTGAAGCTGAACTTCCCGCCCACCTGGCTGGGGCTCTCGCGCAGCAGCCACACGTTGCCGGCATCGATGAAGGCGGCGCCTTGCAGCTTGCCGATGATGGGGAAGCGGTACTCTAGGTTGACTTCAAGCTTGAGGTCGCCCATCTGGTCGATGTAGGAGTACTGCGAGGAGGCCGGATGATAGGAGCCCGGGCCGATGCCCCGCATGCCGAAGGCACGGATGCTGTTTGCGCCGCCCACGCTGAAGAGCTCGCTGTAGGGGGCGGAGACGGCGTTGCCGTAGCTGTAGACGACGCCGCCGAAGAGACGCATGGCGAGGAGGCTGCGCTGCGTCAGCGGGAACTGGCGTGTGTATTGTGCGGTGACTTTGACGAACTGGGCGAACGGTACGCCCATGAGCTTCTTGCCTTCCTCGCCGTAGGGCCTGCCGGCAATGGCGTAGATGCTGGAGACGATGGCCGATGCCTCCTTGACCGAGACGGTGAGGGCCGAGGGATGCTTGGGCGAGCCGGCCCACGAGAAGGTGTAGGACATGCTGGGCACGAACTGGTCGCGCATGGAGACGTAGAGTGCCTGGTTCGCCTGGACGATGGAGTCGAAGCGGGCCGTGCTGTGCAGCAGCTGGTCGTAGCTGATGGTCAGGGGCGAGAACTCATGCTTGATGCGCTGTCCGCGCCATAGGGCATAGTCCACGCCGGCGCTCCACGAGACGCGGCCGAAGTAGCCTGCGCGGTTCATCCAGCGTGCCTGCAGGTCAAGCGTGGTGGACGAGACGAAGCGCCGCGAGAGCTTGCGCCCCAGGCCGAGGCCGAAGAAGCGGAAGCGCGGATAGAAGAGCGAGCCGCTGAATCCGTACTCATAGGAGTTGAGCAGGGAGCTCTTCAGGGCGGTGTTGGCGCCGGTCTGCCACTCGTAGGAGCCCCATATCTTGAGCGTCAGCGTCTCGGCGCTGCGGAAGGCGTTGCGCTTGGAGAAGGAGAAGCTGGCGCCGGGGCCCACCTGTCCGCCCGTCTTGGTGGTGACGTTGCCCTGGAACTCTGCGTCGTAGGGCTTGTCGAGCGTAGCGTTGACCACGATGTCGAGGGTATCGTTGTCCGTAGTCCGTAGTCCGTAGTCCGTTGTCCTTAGTCCATTGTCCGTAGTCTCTCTTGGCACGTAGTTGATGCGCAGCGACGAGAAGATGCCCGTTGCGGCCAGCCCTTCTTGCATCAGTTCGCCGGTCGATTGGCGGTAGAGGTCGCCGCGGCGGAAGAGCAGTGAGCGCCAGATGGCCCTGGGGCGCAGCAGGACGCCCCGTCCTCCCTTCGGCGGTGCGGTGGCCTCCTTCCACTTCTGCGGGAGGGGCTGGCTGTAGCCAAAGGACATTCCCCCGCGCATGACGAGGCTGTCCACGATGCGGCGGTCGCCATATTTATATATGTTCACGCGCGTGTTACCTATATGATATGGTCGCATGGCCTCCGTGGGGGCAGTTGGCGAGGGGCGCACCTGTATCTTTGCCATGAGGGGTGTCTGCAGGGTGTCAGCGCGGTATGTGATGTAGTCGTGCCGCTGGTAGTAGTAGCCTTGCTCGCGCAGTGCGTCGGCTATGCGTTTGCGTTCGGCCTCGAGGGTCACGACGTTGAAGGGGTCGCCCCGGTGCAGGAGCGAGGCTTCCGCGGTGCCTCGGATGATGCTGTCGGCCCCCGGGGGGAACATTTGGTAGGCGATGCTGTCCATGTGGTAGAGCGGGCCGGGGTGGATGTTGTAGCGTACCCGTTGCTTGAGGGTGTCGCGCTGGGGCAGCACTTCGTAGGAGGCGTCGGCACGGAAGTAGCCGCGGCTGCGCAGCGTGTTCTGTGCCACCTTGGAGCGCATGTAGGGGTTGACGGTCGACATCAGCACGGGCGAGCCGGCGAAGTGGTTGAACATCCAGCGTCCGAAGCGGTGCTTGCTGCCGGCATAGCGGTTGTAGATGAGCAGCTTGATGGGGAAAGGGTGGGTGATGAAGCTGCTTCCCATGAGTGCGCCGTTGGGGGCGTAGGAGAGGACGGCCTCCACCTCTTCGCGTGCTGCGGCGTAGGCTTCCTTGTCCTGCTGCGAGATGCGTCGGAGGCTGTCGCGCACGGCCTTCTCGTCGAGCTCAGGGTCAGGGGCGGGTTTCAGTGCCGAGGCGTCGCCGCTGAGCAGGCCTTCCACGGTCGTGTAGGCGTCGGCCAGGGCGGTGATGACGCCGGTCTCCTGCCCGTCGGCTTCGGCTTTTAGCGGTTTGTCGTAGTCGATGCTCTTGATGCCGCGGTAGAGTTTCTCGCCTTCGGGCAGGTTCTTCGTGATGGAGCATGCCGATGCGAGCAGGCACAGCAGAAAGGTCGCTGCCAGGTGGAACTTATGGGACTTATGGGACATATAGGACTTATGGGACATATAGGACATATAGGACTTATGGGACTTATAGGACTTATAGGACTTATGGGAGCTGCTGTTTTTTGCGGAAGATGAAGAGTTCTCGGAGTTTGTCGGCCTTCTTGCGCAGCACGATGCCGCCGCCCATCTTGGTGACTTGTCCTTCGAGCAGCGACTCGTAGTTGCGGTCGTAGAAGAGGTTGACGTAGCGCGAGGCGCTCTTGTCGAGGCGGTACTCTATGGAGATGTTGTCGATGATGGTCTGCCCGGTGTTGACGGCGTCGGACCCCGTGCTGACCCTTCCGCCCACGATGACGCTGATGCGGTTGCCCCAGAAGCGCTTGGCGAAGCTGAAGCTGTAGTCGGTGGTCTTGCCTCCGGTGCTGGACGTGCCCTCGGCGATGCCGAAGTTGACGTCGACGGTGTTGAGTGCCTTGCCTGCCACTTCGTTGATGGCGCTCTGCAGGTAGGCGTTGAGCGTGTTGGTGTAGCTGTAGCCGCCGTTCGTCTCGCTGTCGTCGGTGACGTACATGCCCGTGACGAGCATCGTGACGGCCACGCGTCCGCGCTCCTCCTGCGTCATGGCTGTGAGCTGGTTCTGCACGGTCATGTCCTCGGGGGCCTGCAGGGTGAACTCCAGCCCCATGTCTTCGAGCGTGCGGCTCAGCTTCAGCCCCACGTCGAAGGCGACGTTGCGCGGCGTGCTGTTCTCCGTGACGGTGGAGCGGACGCGTTCGCTGGCACCGATGTTGAGGCGCGGGTTCATGATGTTTCCCTGGAACTCCACGTAGCTGCCCTGCTCGATGCGGAAGTCGTTGAGGGGGATAGCCATGATGGAGTAGCGCATGGTGCCCTTCTGGATGGTGTAGCGCCCCCAGAGCTGCAGGTCGTTCTGCACGTCGTAGGTCAGCGTCAGGTCTCCGCCGCCCTGCAGGTCGATGTAGTCGTTGCCGCCGCTGCTGAGGAAGCAGTGCACCTGTGCTCCTTCGGCTATGCCGACGTTCATCTGTACGTCGATGTTCTGGCGGGCTATGTCGACGGGCTCTGCCGGGATGGTGTCTGTGAAGTCGGTGAAGGTGACGATGTCCGAGAGCTGGTCGTCGACGGTGATGGGTGTGTCGGGCAGCACGAAGCTCACGTCGGTGTTGCCCAGCACGTCGAGCCGTCCGCGCATCTTGAGGTCGGAGAGCGTGCCCCACAGCCTTCCGCCCACATTGACGAACACCTTGCCGTAGGCCAGTGCGCCTTGCCGCTTCGGAGCGTTGATGAGCTGATAGTCGTTGGCACGCACGTTCAGGTCGAGCTCTACGCGCTCCAGGTCGCTGAAGTCGATGTCGCCGTCGAGCACGAGGGGTGTCTTGCCTGCTGCGTAGGCTTCCACTTTGCCCAGGTTGATGTGGCTGTTGTCGATGGCAAACGTGTGGTCCGGTATCTGCAGGTTGACGTTGTAGCTGTCCACGTCGATGCGGAGCGAGTCAGTGCGCAGTTCGCCGCTGAGGATTGGGTTGCTGGCCTTGCCGCTGACCTCCAGGTCGCCCCAGGCGTAGCCGCTCAGGGAGGCCGGCCCGTCGGGCATGAAGGCGTTGAGCAGTGCGAACGGCATCCGCTGCAGGGAGGCCTGTGCGTCCAGCATCCCCTGGCCCTTCGTGTCGTGGTACTTGCCGTTGAGCAGGAGTATCTCGCGCTTGTTCTGTGTGATGATGCCGTCCACGTAGTGCGAGCCGTCGGCATTGGGGAAGTAGATGCCGTTCAGCCCGATGTCGCCGAGCAGGACGCTGTTGTAGGCCATCTTCTGCACCACCATGTCGGCCGAGACGGTGCTGGTGCTGTCGGCCTGCATGTAGTGGAAGTCGCCGTGCAGGAAGCCGGTGATGTCGGGCATGAAGGGGATGACGTGTGTCAGCTCGCCCACGTTGAAGCGGTTCACGCTGAGCGAGATGTCCTGCAGGGCCTCTTCGTTGGGCGTGGTGTAGAGCTTGATGCCGGTGCCGTCGTCGGCCAGCAGGTCGACCAGCGCTTCGAGGTGTCCGCCTCCGGAGAGCGAGATGAAGTTGTCGGCGTTGAGCGTGAACCGACGGTAGGCGATGATGGGGTTGAGCGGTGCGAAGTGTACCCGCATGCCGTCGGCGAGGAGGTCGAGCACCAGCCCGAAGTCCACGCTTTTCTTGCCTTTGGCATCGAGGAAGAGCAGGCTGGCCTCTGCTCCTGTCGAAGTGAGGGAGGCCTGGAGCTGCGACTGGAAGGTGACCATGCGGTTCTTCGGTCCGTTGGCAATGCGTGCGTCGAGTGCGATGCCGCTCTGCTCCTGCCGGATGCGCCACATGATGCTGTCGAGCAGGATGGCTCCGGTGTTGAGGGCGTGCATGTGCCCTTGTCCCCTCAGGCCCTCTGCGGGCGAGGAGTTGAGGTGGAAGGCGAGGTCGCGGAAGGTGTAGCCCGTGGCGTGGCGCAGGATGCCCGCTATGGGGTTCTGCTGTCCGCAGTCGAGCTTCACGGCGAGGTGTGGCAGCAGGGTGCGCAGGGTGTCCTGCCGTATCTGCAGGCTGTCCACTTGCCGTTGCATTTCCTGCCGGAAGGCGTCGAGGTGTGCCAGCAGCGAGTCGAGGCCCTGGTCGGAGGAGAGGGAGAGCGCGAGGTCGCCGGCTGCGGCCTTCATGTGGATGAGCTGTGGCGTGAGGTTGGCGTCGACGGTGAGGTCAAGGGGGTGGTAGACGCTGTCGGCTGTCGTCAGCTCCATGGCCTCGATGCGTGCGGCCAGCCGGTGCGTCTGCTGGAAGTCGGAGGCGCCGTCGACGTTCATCACCATGCTGGCCGAGAGCGGTTTGCGAGCCAGGCGGAGTGCATAGAGGTCGATGCGGTTGAGGTCGAGGTTGAAGGAGGCATCCTGCACCTTGCGTTCGCCGATGACGGCATCGATGCAGCCTTGCAGCCCGAGCAGGTCGTTGCGGCTGTCCAGCTCCACCGAGGCTTGTCCCTTTTCGAGGCGGGCGTCGGCATGGATGCTGTCCAGGTCCCACGAGGCATAGCCCAGGTGGCCGATGTCCAGCCGTGCCAGCATCTTTGTGTGGGGGCTGAGGAGGTCGGTGCCGTGGCCCGAGAGTTGTGCCTCGGCGGTGAGGAGGTAGAGCGAGTCGTGCGGCAGGAAGTCGTGGAGTTGCAGGTCGGCGATGCGGGCACCTGCGCGGTAGGTCATCGTCTGCAGGTCGAGGCTTCCGTTCACGTGGGCCTTGCCTTTGCCCTCGGTGAGCAGTGCGTCGGCTGTGAGCTGCGAGGCCCGGCGCAGACGGGTGTCGGCGTGGAGGACCATCTTGGGGAAGTGCACCTTGTCGAGCCCGAGGTAGCGGCGGACGCATCGGAGGTCCATCGTCGTGACGTCCCACCTGAGGTCTGCCCCGAGCTGCGTGCTGTCCGTGACGTTGAGCAATGCGCCGCTGACGCGGGCATCGAGCACACCGGGCATCGCCACGTTGCAGGTCTGCAGTGCCAAACTGTCCAGGCTTCCTGCGGCCTGCAGGTCGATGCTGAGCGGCTCGGCCGGGTAGCAGGCGGCCAGGCCATCGGGCATGTAGGCTCCGGCGAGCAGGAGGATGTCCTCGCTGCCCAGCGATGCCTGGAGGGCTCCCTCGAGGTTACCCTTCAGGGGGGAGGTGCCTTTCCTGTCGAACCCTAAGTTGCCGGATGCAGAGCTGTGGGGCGTCTGCAGGTCGAGGCCGCGCACGTCGATGCGGGTGGAGTCGAGCTGGAAGTTGACGGCAAGCCTGTCGAGCCGGAAGCCGCTCTTCTCGCGGAAGGCGAGCCTGCTCAGCTGACCGCCCAGCGTTGCGGTCTGAGTGATGTAGGAAAACTTGTCGAGGTCCAGCCCTACGTCGTAGAGGGCCACGTGGTTTGCATCAAGTGCCTTGCCGGAGAGGGTGGGGGAGCCGGGGACTTCGTACGTAAGGCTGTCGGCCTCGAGGCTGACTTGTCCCACGCGGTATGCGCCTTCGCCGAGATGGATGTCGCCGGCATCGAGGCTTGCCTGGCGGATGGCGGCAACCACCCTGAAGCTTGACGGGTCGTCCCTGACGATGAATTGTGAATTACGGATTATGAATTGTCTGACGTCTATCTGCCAGTCGACGGGCGCACTCTCCGTCGTGTCGGGCGGTGTCGGGCGGAGCGTGAGGTCGAGCACGCAGCCGTCCAGCATGGCCTCGGTCACGCCGACCTTCTGCGCCCGCAGGTCGATGTCGTCGGCCTCAAGGCGTATGCTGCCCACCTGGCCGTTCAGGGCGAGTGCCTCCACGAGCTTCTCCATGCGTACGTTGCCGCCCGTCAGCTCCACGGCCTCCACGCCGATGTGCAGCGTGAGCAGGCGCGTGAGGTCGAGGTCCACGAGAAGGTGTTCCACGTCGATGGCGTCGGTGGGCGGCTGTGCTATGTGAACCTGGCCGAGCCGAAGGTCGAGCAGGGGCGAGAGGTGCATGCTGCCGATGGAGACCTCCAGGCCCGTCTCCTCCTGCAGGTAGGCCGTCAGCCGGTCCACAGCCCACCGCTGCACGGGCGGCAGGTAGAGACTGGTGGCGAGCAGCACAAGCAGCAGGAGCAGCACCAGCGTGGTCTTGACAAAAATTTTCAGTGCACGTTTCATGTCTCGGCAGCGTAAATACGCTGCAAAGGTACGAAATAAAAATAAGAAATAAGGTGTTTTCGGGGGAATATGTTTCGCTATTCAGCGAATCGCGCCCCGCGCTTGTCTCGGAAACGGCACACGCTTATCCCGGAAGAGCCTAACGCTTATTTCGGAAGCGCCTGGGTCTTATTTCGGAGGAGCCTGGGTCTTATCCCGTAAGAGCCTAACGCTTATTTCGGAAGCGCCTGGGCCTTATCCCCGAAGCGCACGGCTCTGCATGAGTTCCTGCCAGAGGCGTTCTTCGGGCAGGGGCGCTTCGATGGTGATGTCCTGGTGCGTGACGGGGTGCTCCAGCCAGAGACGCCAGGCGTGGAGCGAGATGCTGCCGTCGGGATTGCTGCGCGGCGCACCGTACTTCAGGTCGCCCCGAATGGGACAGCCTATCTTGGCGAGCTGGCAGCGTATCTGGTGGTGTCGGCCCGTCAGCAGCTCCACCTCCAGCAGGAAGTACCGTTCGGACTCAGCCACGAGTCGGTAGCTGAGTACTGCCCGCTTGCTGCCCGGCACCTCACGGTCGTAGGCGCGGGCCGTGTTCTGCTTCTCGTTGCGTGTGAGCCAGTGCGTGAGCGTCGCTTCGGGCTGCGGCGGACGCTTGCCGACGATGGCAAGATAGGTCTTGCGCACGCCCTTGTGCTCGGCGAACATCTTGCCCAGGCGCGGCAGGGCCTTGCTCGTCTTGGCAAAGAGCACGACGCCGCTGACGGGGCGGTCCAGCCTGTGCACCACGCCCAGAAAGACGTTCCCAGGCTTCTGATACCGCTCCTTCAGGTAGGCCTTCACCATATCGGACAAGGGGACATCGCCGGTCTTGTCGCCCTGCACGATGTCCCCTGCCTTCTTTGAGACTGCTATCAGATGATTATCCTCGTAGATAACATTTACCATTCCGCCATTTGTTCCCCCCTAAAGGGGGTTAGGGGGTCTTTACATATTCATGCCGCCATCCACCTGGATGACCTGTCCGCTGACGTAGCTGCTCATGTCGCTGGCGAGGAAGGTTGCCACGTTGGCAATGTCCTCCACCTGTCCGCCGCGGCGCAGGGGTATCTTCTTCTTCCACTCCTCGCGAATCTCTTCGCTGAGCTGGGCCGTCATGGCCGTCTCGATGAAGCCGGGAGCGATGGCGTTGGCGCGGATGCCCTTGGGGCCCATCTCCTGTGCGATGCTCTTGGCAAGGGCTATCATGCCGGCCTTCGAGGCTGCATAGTTGGCCTGGCCTGCATTGCCGTGCACGCCCACGACGCTTGCCATGTTGATAATGCTGCCGCCGCGCTGCCGCATCATGATGGGCACGCAGGCATGGGTGAAGTTGAAGGTACTCTTGAGGTTGACGTTGATGACGGCATCCCACTGCTGTTCGGTCATGCGCAACATGAGGCCGTCCTTCGTGATGCCGGCGTTGTTGACCAGGATGTCGATGGTGCCGAAGTCCTCCTTTATCTTCTTCACGACTTCCTCGGTGGCGGCAAAGTCGGCAGCGTTGCCTGCATAGGCACGGCAGGTGACGCCCACGGCCTCTATCTCCTGGCGCGTGGCTTCCATGCCGGCAGCCATCTCGTCGTTGAGCACGAGGTCGGTGAATGCTATGTTTGCGCCTTCCGAGGCGAACTTCAGGGCAATGGCCTTGCCGATGCCCCTCGCTGCACCCGTGATGAGTGCAGTCTTTCCTTCAAGTAGTTTCATGTTTATATCATTAATTTCAGCCCCTCTCCCGACCTCCCCCAAAGGGGAGGAGACAGGCGGTAGCAAATTTTTCATTTTTAACTCTTAACTCTTAACTCTCACAGGTATTGGCTCAGGTGTTTGTCCTGTCGGCCCAGGGCCTTGTGGATGAGCTTCTGCACGATGCCGCGGCTCATGCCCTGCGGCATGCCGTCGGCCAGACGGCCATATATATAAGGTATCTCCAGCCCCTTGATGCAATAGTGCAGGATGTCGGAGCTGAGG
>R26__coassemble_1000_pt1 | contig 15069 bp, 10 predicted proteins | sample R26__metabat2_high_PE_049 | metagenome-assembled genome bin R26 | reverse complement strand
GTCGGGACATTGCCGACTGTCTGTTGTCACATGCGGATGCTGCATGTATATGCTATATAATTCCTCTATGTTCATGTTCGTTTGGAGTTTCTTGTTTCGTTTTACGCTACAAAGTTAAACATAATTTCTGAAATGTTTGCCTAAAAACTAAATAATATATAATTTTGTACGCTAATAAACGCAAAAGCTTGTCTACTGCATCAACATTCACCATCAATGTCGGCGGCAAGCTGCTCGTGCTCGACCCGCCGACAGTCATGGGCATACTCAACGTCACGCCCGACTCCTTCTACCAACATCACGAGGGAGCCGAGGCCGTCCGTCTGCGCATCAGGCAAATCCAGGCCGAGGGCGCTGCCATCATTGACGTGGGGGCTTGCTCTACGCGACCGGGCAGCACACCCGTCGGCGAAGAGGAAGAGATGCAGCGGCTGCGGGGAGCTCTGGAGGTGCTTCGGACAGAGGCACCGGAGGCCATCGTGAGCGTCGACACCTTCCGCGCCTCTGTGGCAAGGATGTGCTGCGAGGAGTACGGCATACAGATAGTGAACGACATCAGTGGCGGCAGCCTCGACAAGGAAATGTTCCGCACGGTGGCAGAGCTCGGCGTTCCCTACGTGCTGACACACTGCACGCCAATCGCTGAGACGGACGACGCCACATTCATGGCCAACCTGCTGCGCGACATGGGCAGCAAAGTGGAGGAGCTGCACGACATGGGCGTCTGCGACATCCTGCTCGACCCGGGCTTCGGCTTCGGCAAGACGCTCGAACAGAACTACATCATCATGCGAAACCTGGAGGTACTGCACGAGCTGCAACTGCCCCTGCTTGTCGGCATCAGCCACAAGAGCATGATATACCGTCTGCTGGGAACCACACCCGAGCAGGCCCTGGGCGGGTCGACCGTCCTGCACACCGTCGCCCTGCAAAAAGGGGCGCACATCCTGCGCGTCCACGAAGTGAAGGAAGCGATGGAGTGCATCAAGATCTGCCGCATGCTAAGCGGTAAACAATAAGGTCACCCGATGTCCCTTTAGAGAGAAAAAGCAATAAGTAGTGAATCAACAAATCGTAAATTACCTCGGTGCCGAACATTAGTTTCAAGGATATGGTGGACATCTTCCTTGTGGCCGTAGTGCTCTACTACTGCTACAAGCTGATGAAGCAGTCGCGCTCGGTGAACATCTTCTATGGTGTCCTGCTGTTCATCAGCGGCTGGATCATCATCAGCAAGGTGCTGGAGATGAAGCTTCTCGGCGGCATCCTCGACCAGCTGGTCAGCGTAGGCGCCCTTGCCATCATCGTGCTCTTCCAGGAAGACATCCGTCACTTCTTCTATTATCTCGGCGCCCGGCAGCAGGCCCATCGCTTCCTGCGCTTCTTCCGCATGGACAGACACAAGCAGAACGGAGAGTTCCGCAACGAGCGCGAGACCATCTTCCCCATCGTCATGGCCTGCATGAACATGAGCAAGCAGCACGTGGGGGCCCTCATCATCCTGCAGAACGACCTGCCCCTGACCGAGTTCGTCCGCACGGGCGAGGTGGTGGAAGCCAAGATAAGTCAGCGGCTCATCGAGAACATCTTCTTCAAGAACAGCCCCCTGCACGACGGTGCCATGATTATCGCCAAGGGAAGGATAGCGGCTGCGGCATGCATCCTGCCCATCAGTCACGACCTGGACATCCCCAAGGAGTTCGGCCTCAGGCACCGCGCTGCCAAGGGCATCAGCAAGGAGTCGGACGCACTGGCCATCGTGGTGAGCGAAGAGACTGGCAACATCAGCGCCGCCTACGCCGACATGATGCGCACGCACCTCTCAGCCGAGGAACTCGAGACACTACTCATGAAGGGGAAATTCTGACAGAGCTTCCCCACATACACCCCAATGTCGAAATCACTTTTTATATACTAAATCGTTAAATCGTAAATTTCCCTATGACATTATTAGAACAAATCATTGCTCGCGCCAAGTCGCAGAAGCAGCGCATCGTGCTGCCCGAAAGCCTGGAAGATCGGACGCTGACCGCTGCCGACAGAGCGTTGGCCGATGACCTGGCCGACATCATCCTGATTGGTGCACCCAGCGACATCTATGCCCATGCCGAAAAGCTTGGGCTCAAACACATCGCAAAGGCAACCATCATCGACCCTGCCACAAGTCCCAAGACCGAAACCTACGCCCAGCTCCTCTACAGCCTGCGCAAGAACAAGGGCATGACCGAGGAACAGGCTCGAAGGCAGGTACTCGACCCGCTCTACTTCGGATGCCTCATCATCAAGAGCGGCGACGCCGACGGACAAATCTCCGGTGCCCTCTCCACCACAGGCGACACGTTGCGCCCGGCCCTGCAAATCATCAAATGCGCACCCGGCGTCAGCTGCGTCAGCGGTGCCATGCTCATGATTACGCCTGCCAAGCAATACGGCGAGGACGGCGTGCTCGTGATGGGCGACGTGGCAGTCACACCCATGCCCGACGCCAATCAGCTCGCACAGATAGCTGTCTGCACAGCCCAGACAGCACGCAGCGTGGCCGGCTTCAAGGAACCGCGCGTCGCCATGCTCAGCTTCAGCACCAAGGGAAGCGCAAGCCACGAGGTGGTGGACAAGGTGGTGGAAGCCACCCGTCGCGCCAAGGAGCTGGACCCCACCCTCCGCATCGACGGCGAACTTCAGGCCGATGCCGCTCTCGTACCGAGCGTCGGCGCAAAGAAAGCCCCGGGCAGCGACATCGCAGGCCGTGCCAACGTACTCGTCGTTCCATGCCTCGAAGTGGGCAACATCGGCTACAAGCTCGTGCAGCGCCTTGCCGGAGCCGAGGCCATCGGTCCCATCCTGCAGGGCATCGCCCGTCCCGTCAACGACCTCAGCCGCGGCTGCTCCGTCGACGATGTCTACAACATGATAGCCATCACAGCATGCCAGGCACAACAGGCTAAAGCGTCTCTTCAATAAACACCTTTCACTCTTCACCTAAAAACATGAAAATTCTTGTTCTCAACTGCGGCAGCAGTTCCATAAAATATGCACTTTACAACATGGACAACCACTCCGTCATCACCAGTGGCGGTATAGAGAAGATTGGTCTGCCCGATTCATTCATAACCGTCAAGCTCAACGGCGAGAAGCACAAGATGGAACGCCCCATCAAGGAACACACCGAGGGCGTGCAGTTCATCTTCGAGGTACTGACGACAGGCCAGTACGCCGTGCTGGGGAACCTGAACGAACTGGATGCCGTCGGTCACCGCATGGTACATGGCGGCGAGAAGTTCAACAAGTCGGTCCGGCTCACACCCGAAGTGATGGAAGCCTTTGCCGCCTGCAACGACCTGGCTCCCCTGCACAACCCCGCCAACATCAAGGGTGTGAACGCCGTGAAGGCGCTGCTGCCCGACATCCCGCAGGTGGGCGTGTTCGACACCGCCTTCCATCAGACGATGCCCGACTATGCCTACATGTACGCCCTGCCCTATGAGCTCTATGCGAAGTACGGCGTGCGTCGCTACGGTTTCCACGGAACGAGCCATCGCTACGTTAGTCAGCGTGTCTGCGAGTTCCTTGGCTGCAAGCCCGAGGAGAAGCGCATCATCACCTGCCACATCGGTAACGGTGCTTCCATCGCAGCCGTGAAGTACGGCAAGTGCGTGGACACCTCGATGGGACTCACGCCTCTGGAAGGCCTCATCATGGGCACACGCAGCGGCGACATCGATGCCGGAGCCGTCACATACCTCATGGACAAGTTCCAGCTCGACACGAAGGGCATCACCAGTCTGCTGAACAAGAAGTCGGGCCTCGCAGGTGTCAGCGAACTGAGCAGCGACTTCCGCGACATCCTGGCAGGCATCGCCGCCCGCAACGACAAGGCGCGTCTGGCAAAGGAGATGTACACCTATCGCATCAAGAAGTACATCGGAGCCTATGCCGCCGCAATGGGTGGCGTAGACATCATCCTCTTCACCGGCGGCGCTGGCGAGAACCAGTGGGAAGTACGCGAAGGGGCAACGGCGGGCCTGGAGTACATGGGCGTCAAGATGGACCAGGCAAAGAACCGCAGCTGCCGCGCCACGGAAGCCATCCTCTCGGCCGACGACAGCCCCGTCACCGTCTGCTGCATCCCCACCGACGAAGAGCTCATGATAGCCCTCGACACACAGGCTCTCTGCTAAGGCCAACACATACAGAAAAGACGACTCACTTCTGTACTACCCAAAAGGCCGGGTTCCCATATCGGAAGCCCGGCCTTTTGCTTATCCTTGTCCTTATTTCTTCAGGAAACCTTCTGCTGTGAAGTACTTGCTCTTGCTGAGGGGCTGGATGCTGCCGAACTGGTTCCACTCGGCATCGGCCTGGAACTGGGCCAGGAAGGCATCGGGAACATAGAGCGTGCAACCCTTCTGGGGCGTGCAGTTCTTAGGCATTGCGTAGTACTCGGTGCTGAGAAGATAGACCTTCTTCCACTTCGAGGCGGAGGGAACGAGGCCGAACATACGGTTCTTGAAGTCGTTGGGGATAGAGAATTCCTCAAGGCCTGTGCAGCCGTCGAAAGCGCCATCCTCGAGCTTTTCCATCGTGATGGCCATGATGATGCTGCGTAGTTTGCGGCAATCGCCAAAGGCACCGTTGCGAATCCAGTAGATGTGTTCGCCGAAGCGAGCCGTCTCGAGCGAGGTGCAGCCGCGGAAGGCGTCGAGGCCGATGGTGTAGACGTCGACGTTGAGGCTCTTGAGCGAGGAGCATCCCTTGAAGGCTTCGTCGTTGATGACGGGCATGTCTCCCTGGAAGTGCACCTTTTCGAGCGCTGTGCAGCCCTCGAAGGCATTGTTGGCTATGTGCTTGATTTTGGGGCTAACCCACACTTCGCGCAGGTTCTTGTTGCCCATGAATTCGTTCGTGTTGATGCTGAGAATCGTCGAGCCGAAGCCCATTTTCTCCTCTGTCGGCTCGTACTTGTCGGCACGATGCTTGCTTGTGTAGTAGAAGATGTCGCCTGCCGGCTGGCTCTCCTGCTCGTCGGCTTCCTGCTCTTCGGTCACTTCCTGCTTGGCTGTTTCTTTGTTCTCTTGCTTGCCTCCGCAGCTGCTCAGGCTCAGCACGACGAGGCTCATTGCCGGAATGGCAAGGGTTAGGATTCTCTTTCTCATTGTGGTTCGTAATATATATAAATTATGTGTTCGCGCGTATTTACTATGCAAAGTTACGAAAAAGGCGCTGAAGGAGATGCATACGGTTGCGACATTTAATAATAATTAACTGACTTTCCGACCTCAAAGGCGGGCGTCGGAATGGGAGAAAATTCGCTGCACGCATGGCGGTTACGTGCATCGGGCAAGACCGCAGCGCTGGCGGAGATGTGATATTTTACGTGCCGGAGGGCGGAAGAATGGTGAAAAATTTGTAACTTTGTGGCACGAAACCAACCAGAGAACACGAACTGTTTAATACCTGACAACATGAAACGGATTCTTTTCCCCCTTGTGCTGTGCCTCGTCGGCCTGTCGGTCCAGGCCCAGCACCGTGCCGACCGGCAGAAGCTCAGCAACCCAGAGTCGTTCACCTTCATCGTCTTCGGCGACCCGCAGGGCTATACGAAGTACGACATCAACCAGCCTCTCTACGAGCTTTGCACGGCGTGGATTGCCGACAACGTGGAGAACCTGAACATCAAGGGCGTGCTCTTCACGGGCGACCTCGTAGAGCAGAACGAGAACATCGTACGCAACCGCAACATGCTCAACCAGACGAGCAAGCAGATGTGGGAGTGGTCGAGCCACTGTCTGAAGCGGCTCGACGGACGGGTGCCCTACATCATCGCGGGCGGCAACCACGAGTACGGCTACGTCCGTGGCGACGCGCCTTTCACCCACTACCCCGAATACTACACCTACGAACGCAACCCCAAGACGGCCGAGCACCTGGTGGCAGCCCTGCCGAACCGCATGGGACAGGTCTCGCTGGAGAATGCCGCCTGGGAGTTTGAAGACAAGCACTGGGGCAAGCTGCTCGTCATCGGCACCGAATGGGCGCCCCGCGACGAGGTGCTCGACTGGGCGCGAAAGCTCTGCGAAAGCAAGAAGTACGCCGACCACACGGTCATCTTCCTCACCCACTCCCTGCTGCGCGAGCGCACGGCAAACTACACGGACAACGAAGGCTACAAGATTCAGCCGCGCAACTACGGACGCGAGATCTGGGAAAAGCTGCTCTATCCGTGCAAGAACATCAGGCTGGCCGTGTGCGGACACACCGGACATCCGGCTTCCGACGACGGCAAAGAGCCCGGCAGCAGCTACGACCACGAGTGCAACAACGCATACCGTTGCGACAAGAACGTTGCCGGCAAGACCGTACACCAGATGATGTTCAACGTGCAATGCCTGGGCGGAGGCTGGGAAGGCAACGGTGGCGACGGCTGGCTGCGCCTGCTGGAGTTCCAGCCCGACGGCAAGACCATCAAGGCCTCGACCTATAGTGTCCTCTTCGGCATCTCGCCCATGACCAAGCACCTGGCGCACCAGACCGACCCCTTCTGCCAGTTCGACATGGTCATCGAATAGCGGAAGGAACCGCTCGCCGGGCAGATACTTCCTCCTCACAGGGCGGTCACTTTTTCCTCGTCTGACGGTCACTTCTTCCTCGCGCCACGCCATAAAACTATTTCTGTGGCTTAGAAATATATTTCAGCGGCTTTGAAATATATTTTAGTGCTTCGGAAATATATTTCCAAGCCACTGAAATAGTTTTGTACTGCGAGGCGGGAAACTTGTATGCACGGAGGGGGAAACTTTGTGCTGCGAGCCTTGCATTTTCCTATTTCGCCAGGTTAGGGCAAAGGATGTGGCAAAAATTTGGCAGAAAAGCAAAAAAGCCGTAACTTTGCAGGGAATGGCGTATGCCAGAACCATAAAGACCGGGAGACAAAACATGAAGAAGAAGATACTTGGGCTCGCGTTGCTGCTGCTGACGCAGGCCGTCGGCGCCGGGGCCGCAGCCCTGCAGGTCCGCTCCCTGCGCGTGGAGCACAACCTGAAACCCTGCGTGGTGGACGTGCTGCAGCCGCGTCTGTCGTGGGTCAACGAACCGAAGAACGAACGCATCCGCGGGGAGCGACAGACGGCTTACCGCATCGTGGTGGCTACGTCGGAGGAACGACTCAGGCGAGGCGACTACGACCTGTGGGACAGCGGACGTGTGCCGTCGGACCAGAGCACGCTGGTTCCCTACGGCGGACGCGAGCTCACCTCGGGACAAGACTGCTACTGGCGCGTACAGACGTGGGACGCGCACGGCAAACGCTCCAAGTGGAGCCCCGTGTCGCACTGGACGATGGGCCTGCTCAGCCCCGGCGACTGGCACGCACGCTGGATTACGGCCCGGCAGGCAAAGGGTGCGCCGATGTTCCGCAAGGCGTTCAGCGTGAGCCGGAAGATAGCGAAGGCACAGGCCTACGTCACGGCCGGAGGCTACTTCGAGCTCTACGTCAACGGCCACCGCGTCGGCGACGACTACCTGGTGCCCAACTTCACGAACTACACCACACGCCAGGGTCTCGACAAGGGCGGCATTGCCCTCGACCCGCAGTTCACAGCCTATCGCGTGCTCTACCTGTGCTACGACGTGACGGACCAAATACACCAGGGACGCAACGCCCTCGGCGCACTCCTGGGCGACGGCTTCTACCGCTCCACGAGCTACCACGTCGGAGCCTTCGGCGAACCCTGTCTGCTCGTCCAGCTCGAAATAACCTACGACGACGGAACGCACGAGCGCATCTGCACCGACGAGTCGTGGCTCACACGTCCCTCCGCAATCACCCTGACCGGCGTCTACGACGGCGAGGTCTACGATGCACGCCGCGAGACACCCCGATGGGCAGAGGCCGACTGCGACGAAAGCGGCTGGAAAAGCGTCGCCCTGGCCGAAGCGCCCGTAGGACAACTGTCGGCCCACACCTCGCCCACCGACCGCATCACGGAAGTCATGCAGCCCCTGAGCGTGGAGCAAACGGACAGCGGCTGCGTCGTCACCTTCGACAAGGAGATAGCCGGCTGGGTGCGGCTGAAGGACATCCACGGCGCGGCCGGACAGAAGGTCAGCGTCCGCTACCTCAGCGAATCGCCGCTCGGCATCGAGGAATACATCTGCAAGGGAGCCGAAGCCGAGACCTACGCGCCCCGCTTCACGTGGTACGTCTTCTCGAAGGTCATCGTCAGCGGGCTCAACGCGCTTTCCGCCAGCCAGATACAAGCCGAGGCCGTGAACACCGACGTGCCCCTCTCGTCGACATTCTACAGCAGCAACCCGCTCCTGAACCGCATCAACAGCATCTGGCAACGCTCGCAGATGGACAACATGCACGGCTGCATCGCCAGCGACTGCCCGCACCGCGAACGCCTCCCCTACACGGGCGACGGACAGATAGCCGCGGCAATGGTGATGCTCAACTTCGACGCCTCGGCCTTCTACCAGAAGTGGCTGCGCGACATGCGCGACGCGCAGAACCCCGAGAGCGGCTACGTCCCCAACGGAGCACCCTGGCAACCCACCTGCGGCGGCGGCGTGGCCTGGGGAGCAGCCATGAACGTCATACCCTGGGAATACTACCTCCAGTACGGCGACCGCCAGCAACTCGAGCTCTGCTACCGTCCCATGCGGGAACAGCTGCGCCACATGCTCACCTGGCTCACCGCGGACGGCACGATGTACCAGCAGAAGCGGAACTTCGAGTCGGGCGAGGTCTGCTACTGGCTCAACCTGGGCGACTGGGTGCCGCCCTACGGCATGCCGTCCGATGAAATAGTGCATACCTTCTACCTCTGGCTCTGCGCGACGAATGCAGCAAAGGCAGCACACGTCTTGGGCGACACTCAGGGCGAGGAGGAATGCCGTGCCATAGCACAGCGCACATGGGAGGCCTTCCACCGCAAGTTCTACGATGCCGATGCCGCCAGCTACGGCGACTTCGGCCCCAACATCCTGGCCCTCTACATGGGAGTCCCGCCCGAACGCCGGGAAGCCGTCGTCAAGACCCTCCGACACGAAATAATGGACGTGCACGACGGACACATCAACACAGGCTTCGTCACGTCGAAGTTCTTCTTCGAGACCCTGACGGACTGCGGCCTACACGACGTGGCAACGACCGCCATGCTGAAGACCGACTACCCGAGCTTCGGGCATTGGATAGCACAGGGCGCCACCGTGACGTGGGAACAATGGGACGGCAAGAACTCGCACAACCACCCGATGTACGGCGGAGGCCTGACGTGGCTGGCACGAAGGCTGGCAGGCGTCAACGTCACCGAAGCAGGGGCCGGCTACCGACACTTCGAGGTGCGGCCCGTCCCTGCCGTCGGCATCGACACCGTCGCCTATTCCCTGCAGACGCCGCAAGGCTTGCTCTCCTCGAAAGTCATCAGCCGCGAAGGGCAGTTGCACAGCCTGGAGGTCCGCGTCCCCGTCGGCAGCACAGCCATCGTCCACCTGCCTTCGCGCACCGTCAGCGTAGAGCAAGGAACGTATAAGTTCGAATAAACTATGGTATCGATAGATAATTTAAGCGTAGAGTTCAGTGCGCGTCCGCTCTTCATGGACGTCAGCTATGTGATAAACGACCACGACCGCATTGCCCTCGTCGGCAAGAACGGCGCAGGCAAGAGCACGATGCTCAAGATAATAGCAGGCTTGCAGCAACCCACAAGCGGCTTGGTAAGCGTGCCGCGCGACGCCATGATAGCCTACCTGCCGCAGGTCATGGTGCTCAGCGACGAACGGACCGTGCGCGAAGAGGCCGGGCGTGCCTTCGACCACATCACGGAGATGGAGGACGAGCTGAACCGTCTCAACAGCCAACTAGCAGAGCGTACAGATTATGAGAGCGATGCGTACATGCAGCTCGTGGAAAGATTCACACACATCAACGAACGCTTCCAGATGATGGGAGGCATGAACTATCAGGCCGAACTGGAACGCACCCTGCAAGGCCTCGGCTTCCGTCGCGAGGACCTGGACCGCCCGACGAGCGAGTTCAGCGGAGGCTGGCGCATGCGCATCGAACTGGCGAAGCTCCTGCTCCAGCACCCCGACGTACTCCTCCTCGACGAACCCACGAACCACCTCGACATCGAGAGCATCCAGTGGCTCGAGAACTTCCTGCAGACAAGCGCCAAGGCTGTCGTGCTGGTCAGCCACGACCGTGCATTCATAAACAATGTGACGAACCGCACCATCGAAATCAGCTGCGGCAGGATATACGACTACAAGGTCAAGTACGACGAGTACGTCACCCTCCATGCCGAACGCCGCGAACAGCAGCTGCGTGCCCTGGAGAACCAGCAACGCGAGATTGCCGACGCCAAAGCCTTCATCGAACGCTTCCGCTACCAGGCAACAAAGGCCATACAGGTGCAGCAGAAGATACGCCAACTGGAGAAGATAGTGCCCATCGAGGTGGACGAAGTGGACAACAGCGCCCTGCACCTCAAGTTCACATGCTCGCTACGCAGCGGCGACTTCCCCGTCATCTGCGACGAAGTGGGCAAGAGCTACGGCGACCACTGCGTGTTCCGCGGCGTGAACCTGCAGATAAGGCGTGGCGAGAAGGTGGCCTTCGTCGGTCGCAACGGCGAAGGCAAGACGACGCTCGTCAAGTGCATCATGGGCGAGATTCCCTTCGACGGCACGCTCAAGGTCGGCCACAACGTGCAGATAGGCTACTTCGCACAGAACCAGGCACAACTGCTCGACGGCGAACTGACCGTCTTCGACACCATCGACCGCGTCGCCAAGGGCGACATCCGCCTGAAGATACGCGACATTCTGGGCGCCTTCATGTTCGGCGGCGAGGCAGGCGACAAGAAGGTGAAGTTCCTCTCTGGCGGCGAACGCACCCGTCTGGCTATGATAAAACTCCTGCTCGAACCGGTCAACTGTCTCATCCTCGACGAGCCGACCAACCATCTGGACATGCGCTCGAAGGACGTGCTCAAGGCTGCCATCCGCGACTTCGACGGGACAGTCATCGTCGTGAGCCACGACCGAGAGTTCCTCGACGGCCTTGTCTCGAAGGTCTACGAGTTTGCCGACGGCAAGGTTCGCGAGCATCTTGGCGGCATTTACGATTATCTGAGGAACAAGAATATAAGCAGCCTGACGCAACTGAACACGTCCTCGCCCACTCCTTCTTCCAAACAGGAAGCAGCATCGACGCCCAATGCAGGCGCATTATCTTATGCAGAGCAAAAAGCATTGGCCCGCGAACAGAAGCGCAAAGAGAAAGCCCTGCAGGAGGCCGAGGACAAGGTGACACAGCTCGAAGCCGCCATCCGCATCCTCGAGGACCAGATGTCAACGCCCGAAGGCAGTCAGGACACCTCGCTCTACGAGAAGCACGGCCGCCTGAAAGCCCAGCTCAAGCAGGCCGAAGAAGAATGGGAGGCGCTGATATGAAAGGTGAAAAGGTTAAAAAGTTAAAAGGTTAAAAAGTTAAGGAGTTAAAAGGTTAAAAAGTGACTAACAACCAAAAAACACTAAAGAAACTAAATACAATAACAAAAATGACGAAGAATCATCTCATCACGGCCTTTGTCCTTACGACAATGGCTGCGGCTTGCACACCGGGCGGCAAGCAACTGGCTTCTGGCATCGACCTCGCCAACCTCGACACGACCTATCTGCCCGGCACAGACTTCTACATGTTCGCCACGGGCGGATGGCAGAAAGCTCACCCCCTGACTGCCGAGTACAGTCGCTTCGGCTCGTTCGACGTGCTGCAGGAGAACAACAACGAGCGCCTGCGCTCGCTCATCGACAGCGTGGCTGCCCAGGAGAACGCGAAAGGCTCCATCGAGCAGAAGATAGCCGACCTCTACAACTCGGCAATGGACAGCGTGAACCTGAACGAACACTACTGGGGCGCCCTGGAGGAGTTCCTGCTCTGCGACGGCTACCAGTGCGAGCCGGGCATCACGGCAAACTGGCTCAAGGACGTCTGGCCGCGCATGCAGAGACAAGGCGTGCCGGGGCTGTTCGGCATGTACATCGGTGCCGACGAGAAGGACTCGAAGAACAACCTCGTCTCCATCGTACAGGGCGGTCTGACGCTGGGACAGAAGGACTACTACGTAGACAAGGACCCGCGCTCGGAGGAAATCCGCAAGGCCTACCAGCAGTACATCGTCAGCCTTTGCCAGCACCAAGGCTTTGCCGAAGCTGATGCCAAGCGCATCTGCCAGGATGTGATGCGCATCGAGACACGGCTGGCCGAAGCCAGCAAGAGCCGCACCGAGCTGCGCGACCCTGAGGCAAACTACAACAAGATCACATACGACGAGCTCAAGGCGCAGTTCCCCGGCATCGACTGGGACAGCTTCTTCCAGAACTTCGGCATGGAAGGCGTGAAGGAAGTCTGCATGGGACAGCCCGCCAGCATCCACGAGGTGGAGAAGGTGCTGAAGGAGGAAACGCCCGAAGCCCTGCAGAACATCTACCTCTGGCACGCTCTGGACATGGTAGCCTCCTACATCGACGATGAGAGCCGCGCCCTCAGCTTTGGCTTCTACGGCAAGGTGATGAGCGGCAAGGAGGAGGCCCGCCCCCGCTGGAAACGCGCCGTCGCAGCCGTCGAAGGCGGACTGGGCGAAGCCATCGGCCAGCTCTACGTTGCCAAGTACTTCCCGCCCGAAGCAAAGGCACGCATGGAGAAACTCATTGCCAACCTGCAGACGGCCCTCGGCGAACGCATCGACGTGCAGGAGTGGATGAGCGACGAGACAAAGAAGGTGGCTCGCGAAAAGCTCGACGCCTTCTACGTCAAGGTGGGCTACCCGAACAAATGGAAAGACTACAGCGACCTCGAAATCGGCGACAGCTACCTGCGCAACATGCTTGCCGTAGGCGAATGGGAGATAAAGGACATGGTCCGGACGAAGTTCAACAAGCCCGTCGACCGCGACGAATGGTACATGACGCCGCAGACGGTCAACGCCTACTACAACCCCACGACCAACGAAATCTGCTTCCCCGCCGGCATCCTGCAGCCGCCGTTCTTCGACATGCAGGCCGACGATGCCTTCAACTACGGAGCCATCGGCGTGGTCATCGGACATGAGATGACGCACGGCTTCGACGACCAGGGCAGCAAGTACGACAAGACGGGCAACCTCGTCACCTGGTGGAGCGAGGAGGACACCAAGCAATTCGAGGAACGCATACAGGTGATGCGGGCCTTCCACGACAGCATCGAGGTGCTGCCCGGACTGCACGCCAACGGCTCGCTCACCCTGGGCGAGAACATGGCCGACCACGGCGGACTGATGGTTGCCTTCCAAGCCTTCAAGAATGCCACCAAGGACGCTCCGCTGCCCGACATCGACGGCTTCACGCCCGAACAGGGTTTCTTCCTGGCCTACGCCAACGTCTGGGGGCAGAACATCCGCGAAGAGGAGATACAGAAGCGCGTCAAGAGCGACCCGCACCAGCTGGGCATGTGGCGCGTGAACGGCCAGATGCCGCACATCGACGCCTGGTACGAAGCCTTCGGCATCACCGAGGACGACCCGATGTTCGTGCCTAAGGCAGAGCGCGTCACCATCTGGTAAAGGCGGAACAACCGCTGCCCCACCCTTCCGGCAAGGGGCACATACGGACACGTACGAACCTGCGTCAAGACACCGTCAGATATCATAAGACAACGGATTAAACGGATTTATGCTACGCTGATAGTCAGCACATAGCTAATCCGTTTAATCCGTTTAATATATTCCCCGCTTCGCGCAGGCGGTTGTCGTTAACAATAATGCACCCTCATATTCCGGAAGAGCCGGGCGCCTGTTCTTAAACGTCAATGACGAGTCCCTCGCGGGCAAGGACCGTGTTGGGAAAGACGCTCTGTGCTTCCCTCAGAAGAAGGCTTTCGTCCTTGACCGTAGCGCTGAAATGTCCGATGCAAAGCTTTTCCACTTCGGCATCGCGAGCCTGCATAGCCGCCTGAAGAGCTGTGGAATGACGCGTCTGCTCGGCACGGAGAGCTCGCTCGTGCAGGTAGGTGGCTTCGTGATAAAGGAGTGTTACGCCATGCAGAATATCCTTGAGCTGAGGCAGATAGACGGTGTCGGAGCAATAGGCATACGAGCGCGGGGCGGCAGCAGGTGTGGTGAGTCGCTCATGGGGAATGACGGTGCCGTCCTCCAACGTCCACGATGCTCCGGCCTTGATGTTGTTGATTTGGCTGAAGGGTATCTGGAAGGCGTCAATCATCTCGCGGCGTATGTGCGGCAGAAGCGGCTTCTCGCGAAAGAGGTAGCCCACGGAGGGCACCCGATGCTCGAGCGGAATGCTGTGGACCGTGATGCTCCGGTCCTCGTAGACAAGCGTATGGAGCGAGGGGTCGACGGGATGGAAGATGACGCGATACGTGATGTCGGCGTAGTAGGTCCGTAGCAGGAAATCGATGAGCTCGCCCACCTGCTGCGGCCCATGTATGTGCAGCTCGGCGGTGCGGCCCAGGAGGTCCATCGTACCGATAAGTCCGGGCAGGCCGAAGACGTGGTCGCCGTGATTGTGACTGATGAAGATGTGCCCCACGTTAGCCATCGAGAGCCCCATCATCTGCATTTGCGTCTGAGCCCCCTCGCCGCAGTCTATCATGAAGTACTTGCCGCGCACATTCAGTATCTGCGCAGAGGGTTGGTGACGACGTGTCGGTTTGGCAGAGCCGCAGCCCAGTATGTTCAGTTCAAAGTTCATCGTACTTCGTTTAAAAACAGAAAATTCACAACTCATAACCCTGAAAGCATCCGGCCCTCAGAATTATGAATTGTGAATTGATAATTATGAATTACCGGAGGGATTACTCCTCGCCGGCCTTCATCTTAGCCTTCAGTTCAGCCAGAGCGTCGAAGTCGCCCAGCGTTGTGCTGGCAGCCTGGTTCTGGATAGCGGGAGCCTCTTCCTTGTGGGCAGCAGCCTTACGGGTTGTCTTCTTAGCCTCACGAGCCTCAGCACGCTAAGCATCTTCGAAGATGCGGCTGTGAGAGAGGATGATGCGCTTGCTGTCCTTGT
>R26__coassemble_946_pt1 | contig 15555 bp, 9 predicted proteins | sample R26__metabat2_high_PE_049 | metagenome-assembled genome bin R26 | reverse complement strand
GTGGTGACGTGGCAAAGGTGACACTTCGCCTCGTAGAACTTCTGTTCGCCGATGCTGACCAGCTCCCGCTCCGTAATGGTGCGTCCCTGGTAGGCGGCAGGCTGTCGCGTGCTGCCCAGGCGCCGTGCCGGCACACCCAGTCCGTGCAGGTAGAAGTCCACGTCCTCCATGTCTTCGGTTGTGACGTCGAGCTGGTCGTAGAGCAATCCCATCATGGAACCTTCCTGCATCTGCGTTTGTCCTTCGCAAATCTTCTCCGGGTAGCGGCTGTTCGTGGCGCCCATGTCGGAGGAGAAGCCCAGCTCAACCGTCAGGTCGGCGTGCTGTGCCTTGTTGCCCGACAGACCGAGTTGCCGGATGCCGCGCTCGACGATGTAGTTGCAGCGGCCGCTGATGCCGTACTCCGGGTAGTTCGACTTCGCCGCAAGCTGTTCTATCTCGTTGCGGTCGAGGGCCATCATCTGTCCCATGCCGACGTGCCGCAAGGGGATGCGCACCGTGCAGAAGAGGTCCTCGGGCCTGATGTCTTCGTCCGTATCGCGGTACTTCGGCTTGTACCAGTCCGTGATGGTGTACTCGGGATAGGCCAGACTGTACGTCTCCCCGTCGGGGAACGCGAACTGCTGCTCGTGCCAGCGGCATTCCAGCTTGCCTTCGGCTGTCACGCCATAGATGCTCTGGTCGTGCAGCACGCGGCCGTAGTTCTGGAAGAAGGCGCCGTTCTTGCGGGTGATATACACCAGCATCGAGCTGAATCCGTACGCGCCGGAGCCGTAGACGGGCGTGCCGTCGGGGTCTGTCCCGGTCTGCGTCCAGAGGGCGGGCTTCGTGCGTCCGGCGTTGCGGTGGCACGAGCCGCAGGAGTAACCGGCATAGACCGGACCGAGGCCCGCCTTTTGCGTCAGCACGTCGTCGTAGAGGCCGTCGCCGTTGATGAAGCGCCGCGAGTTGGCTTTGATGTTCTCCACCCACGGGGCGTCCGTGTCGTAGGCAAAGGAAGAGTTGATGAAAACGGTGCTGCTGCCTGCGCTCAGGGCATAGCCGCTGGGCACTTCGAAGTCCTCGGCTGTAAAGCAATCATCCTCCTTGTCGCAGGCGGCAAGGAGGAAGAGAGCAAGGAACAGTGTGTTTTTGTTCATAGTGTATGGTCTTTTGGCCTATGGGTCATATAGGTCTTATAAGTCATATAGGTCTTATAGGACTTATGGGTCTTATAGGACTTATAGGTCATATAGGTCTTATGGAACCTGTGTTTTGGGGGTGTGTGTTTTATTCTGTCGTCCTGGGCTGCCCGTTCTTGAAGAGCAGGAACTCCAGGGTGTGGAAGCCGCGGATGCTCTGTGCCTCGGCAATCTCCTCGGCGCGCTGGCTCATGCTGCCGTCCTCTTCTTCACCTTCATACTCGCCTTCCCATTCCATGCCCGAGAAGTCGCCGCTGGAGAGGACGTTCTTGATGGCGTCCTGGTCGAGAGGCCATGAGTCCATGTTGGGGTCGAGGCCAAGCTTGTCGACGGGTCCGAAGAGGAATGCTTCGCTCGATTCCCACGGCTGACGTGCGGCCATCCATGCCTGGGCAGCGGCCTCGAAGGTTGCGTTCGAGGGGTTTGCCTTCAGTTGCTGTACGGCAGTGTGAAGGGTGGCGTTGGCTGTGGCGAGGTCTCTGTAGGTGGGCAGCACGACGACGTCCACGTAGTCGGCCACGATGTTCTTCAGCTCTTCTTCGTCCTCGAAGTTCTCCACCTGGGCTTTGAGGGTGCGGAGTGCGCTCTTCAGCTTGTCGCAGGCGTCCATGGCGGTGAGGACGGTGGGGTTGCCGATATGGCTGCGGAAGGGTGCGGCCATGCCTTCGATGGCAGCAATGGTGTTGTTGATGCTGCTGTTGACGTTGTTGGCGAGCTCGGCCTGTGTGCCTTTTGCGAGGTAGGCGGCCAGGCTGTGCTGGCCCTGGTTGCTGCCGTAGGTGCAGTTGAAGGCGTTCCGGATGGAGCGGATGTTATTGGCGTAGTCCTGAATAGAGTGGTAGCTGTACCAGGACTCCACGGCGTAGACGGCCTCGGTGTAGAGCTTGTTCTCCCACTTGCCGCGCGGGTCGCCTATCTTGCTTTCGCCCACTTCGTTGGCAATGTCGATGCAGCCGTCCAGGATCTGTTCGATGCATGCGTTGTAGCTGTTGTAGGCGCCTTTTGCCTGCTTGAAGGTTGTCTTGAAGGCTTCTTCGCCGTCCAGTCCTTCGTTCCAGGCTTTGTAGAGCGTCTCGGCATCGTTCTTCAGGTGCGAGGAAACGGCTTCTGCATAGTTGCCCCAGTTGGCTTTGTAGCGAGCGTCGTTGTAGTCGGCATCGGTCTCGTTGATGACGACGCGCGGGTCGCTGGTGCCTTCGGGCATGGTGGTTTCGGTGTTGTTGCCGCCTTCGTTCCCGTTGTTCGCTGGTTCGTTGTCGTCGTTGTTGCTGCAAGAGGTAAGTGTTGCTGCAAAGGCCATGAGGCCAAGGATAAGAATGTTCTTTTTCATGTTGTTGGATTTTTATTGATTGAGTGTTTTGCGTGTTCGGTGTGTCGGGAAGTTATTCGGTGAGTCTTTTCATCTCGTCAAGCTGCTGCTGCATCTCGGCGAGGCGCTGCTGCATGTCGTGCAGGTTGGCTTCCTTGGCGGCCCGCTTTGCGGCGCGGTTCTCGCGGATGCGTGCTGCGGTGTGGTCGGTGAAGAACCATTCGGTGAAGGCTACGCCCAGGGCAAACTCGTTCTCGCTGTTGTAGCGGCCCCCGCCGATGCGGCGCGTCGTGTAGTCGGCTTTGATGATGACCCAGGGGATGGGGCGGTAGTTGAGTCCGGCCGTCCACATGGAGGTCTGGAGGCGTGCGTCCATCGTCTGCATGGCTTCGCCTTCCTCCTGGGCGTTGTAGTATTCGTAGCGCACGAAGGGTATGATGTCGGGCATCCTCCTGGCGGGAATGATGTTCCGGAGGCGCAGACCGCCCTCTATGCCGTAGCTGACGGCCTTGCTTGCGATGGGCGACGTCTTGGTGTAGGGGCTGGCGTTGCTCTGTCTGCGGTTGCGTGCGCTGAGCAGCGTGGAGTTGCCCACTCTGCCGCCCAGGATGTTGCCGCGCACGATGGCGTAGCGATGCTGGTACTGAGCGTCGACGCTCCAGAGGTTGACGGGCACGGAGAAGCTGTAGGTGGTGGGCTTGTCGGCGTTCGATGCGGCGTTCTGCACGTGGTACCAGCTTGCGCCGAGGCGCAGGCCGGGCACGCCGGTGTAGTTGATGCGGGCCACGTAGCCGGGCGACGTGAAGTTGTCCACCTCGAAGAAGCCCTGCTTGCCTTTCTTCACCCAGTTGTTGCGGTCGAAGCCGTTGGCGTTCAGTCCGGCCACGATCTGAGCTTCCCAGTTGAAGGATGCCCAGCGGCGGCCCACCTGTCCGAAGAAGCTGAGGCCCGTCTCGTGCCAGGTGTTGGGGATGATGCTCGTCTCGCCTTCGGGGCGCACGGTGCCGAAGAAGTTGATGGGCTCGTGGTGCGCGTTGTTCATCCCGACGGGCACGATGAAGTGACCTGCGCGTACATTAAAGTACTGGTTCAGGTGGTAGGTGAGGTGGAACTGCTCGACGGCCACCTCGCCGCCCTTTTCCACTTCCGTCTCGTACTCGCCGTTCTCCGAGTTCTCTATCTCGTAGGCAGTGCCAGTGCCGCCGCTCTCGAACTCCACCTCGACGCCGATGTTCCAGTGGCGCCCGAACTTGTAGTCGCCGGCGAGCACGAAGCGCGGGATGGAGATGGTGTTGCGGTGCATGCGGGTGTTGCCCTCGCTGCCGCCATAAAAGCGGTTGGTGCCGTAGTCCTTGAAGGCTGCCACCGCCTCGCCGTAGCCGCCGATGCGGAAGCGCTGGTAGGAGTCAATCTCGGTGGAGTCGGTGTTCCACTGTGCCGAGGCTGTCCCGGCCGATAGCAGCATGAGCGCTGCCAGGATGTTGTTCTTCGTCGGTTTCATAGGTCTTATGGGTCTTATGGGTCTTATGGGTCCTATAGGTCTTATGGGTCTTATAGGTCCTATAGGTCTTATGTTTTTTGTTTTGCGGCGGCAAAGGTACGGCGACTTTTCCGTTCCCGCAATACGCAAAAAATATGAAAATGCAGTGCCGACGGCCTTCCTGCGATACTCAAATGTGATGAATTTGCCCTTCTTTGCGCAAAAAAAGCCGTAGGCTTATCCCTGCATGTTGGGCAAAAGTCGTACCTTTGCAGAAAAAAGGAAAAGGACCCTTCCGAAGGCCGTTTCCGCCAAAAAAGCACACTTATGACCGAGAAATACCACGAATCAGACCCCATGAGCGACGTCATCAGCGACGACTACCGCATCCTGCAAATCATCAGCCGCTTCGGCATCCGCCTCGGCTTCGGCGACCAGACCGTGGGAGCCACCTGCCGCGCTGCAGGCGTGGACACCAATACCTTCCTCACCGTGGTGAACTACGTGAAGGATGCCGCCCATGCGCGTATCAGCGAGATGGCCGAGCAGATAGACCTGCCCGCACTCATCGCCTACCTGAAGAACTCGCACAGCTACTTCGTGGACTTCCGTCTGCCGGGCATCCGGCGCAAGCTCCTGCAGGCGCTCGACCTGACGGGCGGCAACCGCATCCCCATGCTTATCCTGCGTTTCTACGACGAATATGCCCAGGAGGTGGAGCGACACATGACGTTCGAGAACACCCACGTGCATCCCTACGTCGAGACCCTGCTGCAGGGATGCCTGCCGAACGAGACGTTTGCCGATATAGAGGAACAGTACGACGAACAGCATGCCAGCATCGAGAAAAGCCTCTCCGAGCTGAAGAGCATCATCGTGAAATACTATCCCAGCGACAACAACGCCTCGCTCATGGGGGAGGTCCTCATGGACATCTTCATGACGGACGAAGACCTGCACAGCCACTGCCACATGGAGGACACGCTCTTTGCCGAGTGCATCCGCAGGCTGGAGCACGACGTGCGCAGCCGTGGCGGCAAACCCGTGCCGGAGGAACAGGAGGAAAAGACGGAGGCGGCCCAGACCAGCGACCTGAGCGAACGCGAGAAGGAAATCATCGTGCAGGTCGTGAAAGGCCTCTCGAACAAAGAGATAGCCGAGGCGCTGTTCATCTCAGTCAACACCGTCATGACGCATCGCCGCAACATCAGCCGCAAGCTGCAGATACGTTCCGCCGCCGGACTGACCATCTATGCCATCGTCAATGGCCTCGTCAATCTCGACGACGTCCAGCTCTGAAGCCCGCCGCCGCGCGGCACAAAATCCTTTCCCGCCCGGGGCAAAACTCTTTTTTGCAGGGAACAAAATTCCCTGCCACACGGCCATAAAACTATTTCCAAGGCATTGAAATAAATTTCAAAGGCACTAAAATATATTTCCAAGCCTTTGAAATATATTTCCGAGCCACTGAAAAAGTTTTGTGCCGTGGCGTGCAAAAAAAGTTCCTGCAGCGTGCGAGGTTTGTGTCAAGGCGTGACGGTGACGGAGCGCGTGCCGTCGGGGTTGGCTTCGATGCTGACGCTGACGGTATCCTCGGGCAGCAGGGGCTCCACCAGCTCGGGCCACTCGATGAAGCAGGGCGAGCCGCTGTAGAAATACTCCTCGGTGCCGATGTCGTAGGCCTCGCGCAGGCTCTTGATGCGGTAGAAGTCGAAGTGGAAAACCCTGTTGAATGAACTTCGTTCTTCACTCACTTTGTATTCGTTGACGATGGCGAAGGTGGGCGACGTGACGACGTCCTCCACGCCCAGCGCCTCGCAGATGGCTTTGATGAATGTCGTCTTGCCGGCGCCCATCTTGCCGTAGAAGGCAAAGACGCGCCTGTCGCCCATCGCCTCCACGAACTGCCGTGCAGCCTGGGCGATGCTCTCTGTATTCTCAATTGTTATTTTCATCGTTCCCTTCGTAAAAGGAGTTAAAGAAGTAGGAGAAGTTAAGTTTATTGCTGCCTGTGGAAATGAAGAGTGTGTTTCCGTCTGCAATGTGCAAAGATACGACTTTTTCCCCTAACTGCAATGCAAAGTCAGGTTAATATGGGTTTAATGAAACTTTTCGTGCTCTTTGCACCGTCATTCGGAATAATTCATTAACTTTGTAGCGGAATAGTATGCCTGCAAATGAAAGTGGAGAAACAAATTGCTGCGGCTGCAGCGGAATTTGCCTTGCGATGGAAAGGACGCGGTTACGAGAAGGGGGACTCCCAGATATTCTGGGCCGACTTGCTCCAGAACGTTTTCAGCGTGGAGAACATTGCCGACTTCATCCGCTACGAGGAACAGGTGAAGGTGGATGCCACCAACTTCATCGACGGCCATATCAGTTCCACGCGTGTGCTCATCGAGCAGAAGTCCATTGGCAAGGACCTTCGCGCTCCCGTCACTCAGAGCGACGGTCAGCGCCTCACCCCCTTCCAGCAGGCAAAACGCTATTCTGCCGAGTTGCCCTATTCCCAAAGGCCGCGATGGATTGTGGCTTGCAACTTTGCCGAGTTCCTTGTCTATGACATGGAGCAACCCAACGGCGAACCGGAGAGCATCCTGCTGGAGAACCTCGGCAAGGAATACTATCGGCTGAGGTTCCTTGTCGATGTGAAGAGCGAACACCTGCGCAAGGAGATGGAGGTTTCGATGCAGGCCGGCGAGATTGTAGGGAAGGTTCACGAGGCTCTGCTCAGACAGTACAACGACGACTCGCCGCAGGCCTTGCGCTGGCTCAACATCCTCTGTGTCAGACTGGTGTTCTGTCTCTATGCCGAGGATGCAGGCATCTTTGCCCACGACCAGTTCCATGACTACTTTGCCCGCTATGAGGCCGAGGACCTGCGCCGTGCCTTGCGCGACCTCTTCGAGGTGCTGAACACGCCCAAGCCGGAGCGCAGCAAATACCTGAAGGATGACCTCGCAGCCTTCCCCTACACCAACGGCGGGCTTTTCGAGGAAGAGATAGAGATACCGCAATTCACCGAAGAGCTCAGGCAGATACTCCTGCAGGACGCGAGCTTCGGTTTCGACTGGAGCGAGATATCGCCCACCATCTTCGGAGGCGTGTTTGAGAGCACGTTGAATCCGGAGACGCGTCGCAGCGGAGGCATGCACTACACCAGCATCGAGAACATCCACAAGGTCATCGACCCACTGTTCCTCGATGACTTGCGCAAGGAGCTTGACAACATCCTCGAAGAGAAGGTCGAGCGGCAGCGGCAGCGGCAGCTGATGGCCTATCAGGACAAACTGGCCTCCCTCACCTTCCTCGACCCGGCCTGCGGCTCCGGCAATTTCCTCACGGAAACCTACCTGAGCCTGCGTCGCCTGGAGAACGAAGCCATACGGCAATACACACATGGGCAGACGCAGTTCGCATGGGAAGGCCTTTCGCCCGTCAAGGTCAGCATCCGGCAGTTCTACGGCATCGAGATAAACGACTTCGCCGTAACAGTAGCCACGACGGCCCTTTGGATATCGGAGGCACAGATGCTCCGCGAGACAGAGAAAATCATCCACCACGACATCGACTTCCTGCCCCTCAAGAGCTACGCCAACATCCGCGAAGGGAATGCGCTGAGGATGGACTGGAACATCATCGAAGTCCCGTCCAATGTCCCTACCATACATGCCAGGAACACCTATGTACTCTTCGAGGAAGAACCCCTGGCTGTCCAAGAGCCTGCAATTGAGTATGACGACATCAATCTGGTAACGTCCGACGTCAAACGCGGTCCGAAGCCCAATGCAAAGTACAGGGTACACTTCGACTACATCATGGGCAACCCGCCGTTTGTGGGAAAGAAGGAGCAGTCCCGCGAGCAGAAGGAAGACTTGACGAGCCTTTTCGACAAGAAAGCCAAAGGCATCGGGAACATCGACTACGTGGCCGGATGGTACAAGAAGGCTCTGCAGACGATAGGTGGAGAGCGGACAAAGGTAGCTTTCGTCTCCACCAATTCCATTACGCAGGGCGAGCAGGTCCCCATCATTTGGCGCGAACTGTACAAGGCCGGGATGAACATACTTTTTGCCCGACGCTCTTTCCGGTGGGACAGCGAAGCCACGGACAAGGCGCACGTCCATTGCGTCGTGATAGGCTTTGCCAAGGGCAACGCTGCTGATGGCAAGAAGGTCATCTACGACGGTGAGGTCATGATAGAGGTCCGGGAGATTAATCCTTATCTTGTGGAAGGCGCACCGGTCTTCATCGACAAGCGCGAGACGCCCATCTGCGGCGTGCCTCGCATCATGTACGGCAGCATGCCTATCGACGGCGGTCATCTCATCCTGAACCGGGAGGACGTGGATGCCCTGCTGAAGGAGTCGCCGGACAATGCCCGCTTCATACGCCGTTATGTCGGAGGGGACGAAATCATCAAGAACAAGGAACGCTGGTGTCTTTGGCTTGTAGGCATCAGTCCAAGGGAGATGCGCCAGTCGCCTTTTGTCATGGAACGTGTCCGCCGGACGATGGAGTTCCGGCAGGGAAGCAACCGCCCCCAGACATTGAAGCTGGCCGAGACTCCATACCTGTTCGGAGAGATACGTCAGCCCCGGACTGACATGCTTGTCATTCCCAAGGTGTCCTCCGAGCGTCGTCGCTATATTCCCGTCGCCTTCGTGTCGCCGGATGTCATCGTCAATGGCAGCGCACTCATCGTGCCCGACGCCACTGCCTACGAATTCGGCGTAATCATCTCCAACGTACACATGGCATGGATGAGGGCTGTTTGCGGAAGAATGAAGAGCGACTACCAGTATTCAGGCTCGAATGTCTATAACAACTTCCCCTGGCCTGCTCCATCTGAATCGCAGAAGGTGAAGATTGAGCAAACGGCACAAGTCATCCTCGATGCCCGTGACCTCTATCCCGATTCAAGCCTTGCCGACCTCTACGACGAGCTGACGATGCCTGCGGAACTTCGCAAGGCTCACCAGGAGAACGACCGAGCCGTGATGCAGGCCTACGGCTTCGATGTCAGGACAATGACCGAAAGCCAGTGCGTGGCGGAACTTTTCAAGAGGTATCAGGAACTGACGAAGGTGTGACCGCAGCAAGTCATTTACCTTTTCCCGTTTCTTCCCTCTCACGGGAGAGGGGTCAGGGTGTTGAGGCTCCTCACCGTTTCTTCCCCCTCAGCGTGATGAGCGGTATGAGCATCTCCTCCATGCTGATGCCGCCGTGCTGGAAGGTGTCCTTGTAGTACCCGACGTAGTAGTTGTAGTTGTTGGGGTAGGCGAAGAAATCGTCCTGCGTGGCGAAGATGTAGGCCGTGCTGAGGTTGGGGCTGGGCAGTCCGGCCCGGGTGGGACTCTTTATCTCGAAGACCTCCTTGGGGTTGTACGAGAGGTTCTTGCCCAGCTTGTACCGCAGGTTGGTGTTCGTGTTGCGGTCGCCGATGACCTTGATGGGGTTGTAGCAGCGTATGCTGCCGTGGTCGGTGGTGAGCACCACGGTGCAGTCCTGCGAGGCGAGGCTGCGGAAGAGTCCGCTCACGGCGCTGTGCCTCAGCCAGCTCTGCGTGATGCTGCGGTAGGCGGCTTCGTTGCTGGCAAGCTCGCGCACCATGAGGCTCTCGGTGCGGGCGTGGCTGAGCATGTCGATGAAGTTGAGTACGACAACGTTCAGGTCGTTCTTCAGCAGGGCGGGTATCTGTGCGACGAACTTCTCGGCTGTGCCCGAATGGTTTATCTTGTGGTACGAGAAGGAGTCGCGGCGTCGGTAGCGCTCGAGCTGTGTGCGGACGAGTGGTTCCTCGTTCAGGTTCTTGCCCTCCTCGCTGTCCTCGTCCACCCAGAGGTCGGGGAACATGCGTGCGATGTCGTTGGGCATCAAGCCGCTGAAGATGGCGTTGCGGGCATATTGCGTCGCTGTGGGCAGGATGCTGCAGTAGAGGTTTTCGTCGACGGTAAAGCTGTCGGCTATCTCGCCCAGCAGCATGCGCCACTGGTCGTAGCGGAAGTTGTCGATGACGATGAGGAAGACCTTCTCGCCCTGGTCCAGCAGGGGGAAGATGGTTCGCTTGAAGATGTCGGGGCTCATCACGGGCCGTTCCTCGGGGTTCTCCATCCAGCGCATGTAGTTCTTGCGTATGAACTTGGCAAACTCTGTGTTGGCTTCGCGGCGCTGCATGGCGAGCATCTCCTGCATGCCGCTTTCCGTCTCGCTCAGTTGCAGCTCCCAGTAGGTCAGCCTCTTGTAGACGTCTTTCCACTCGTCGATGCTCGATGCGTCGCTGATGAGCAGGCCCAGGCGCGAGAAGTCCTGCTGGTAGTTCGACTGTGTGTGCTCCGTCACGATTTCCTTCTGCTGGATGTTCTTCTTCAGGGTCAGCAGGATTTGTGTGGGGTTGACGGGCTTGATGAGGTAGTCGGCAATCTTGGCCCCGATGGCCTGCTCCATGATGTGCTCCTCCTCGCTCTTCGTCACCATCACGACGGGCGTGGCGGGCAGCAGTTCCTTCACGCGGTTCAGTGTCTCCAGCCCGCTCAGGCCGGGCATGTTCTCGTCGAGCAGGATGAGGTCGAACGCTTCCTCTCCGCAGCGGTCCAGGGCGTCGTAGCCGTTCGTCACGGTCTCCACCTGGTAGCCTTTCTTTTCGAGGAAGAGGATATGGGCTTTCAGGAGCTCTATCTCGTCGTCTACCCAAAGCAGTTTGTACGTCATGGAAGTGAAGAATTAAAAGTGAAAAGTGAACAGTGAACAGTGAATAATTTGCTGCCGCCCTTAGTTCTGAATTATGAATTTACGTGTTGTGCATTGCTCAGAACCCGAAGGGGAAGTCGTCGGTGCTCTCCTCGGTCTCTTCTTCGGCCTGCTTCTCGTCCTGCTGGCGCTCGTACTCTTCGTCGGGGTCGAGTATCTCTACGTCGGTCGGCGTGTCGATGTGTAGGTCTTCGGGCACGTCGAGCGGGGCGAAGTGCTCGTCGTAGAATGCCTTGTACTCGTCGAAGCTGAACTCCTTGCCCAGCATCTTGAGGTTGTCGTCGGAGATGAGCAGGGTGCGGATGCCTTCGAGGCGGGTGCGCATGTGCTCGTCGGCGTGGAGCTTCTGGGCATAGGCATGCACCTCGTCGTAGGCAAGGAATCCCTTCACAATCATCATCGTGAGGTAGGGGTCGGCCTGTATCTCGATGTCGAAGTTGCGCACCATGTAGTTGGTGAAGTTGTAGCGTGCCATCTCGAAGACGAGCAGTTTCTCGTCGAGGCTGCCGGTGGGGTAGGCCAGGACGAAGTTGAAGTTCGTGTAGCGGTCGTCCTTCAGCTGTGGCACGGCTTCCGTGCTGTCGCTGTCGGAGCGTGTGCGTCGGCTCCAGATGCTGCTGGCGTCGTAGCGGTCGTCCATGAGGGGTCGTCCCTCGTCGAGTCCCTTGACGATGGCGCTGGCGAGCTCTGTCACTTCGTCCTTCGGGAACTTCTGCACGACGTCGCGCAGTGTGACCATGAAGGTGTCGCGCTCCCCGCCGTAGAGGGCACTCATGGCTCGGATGAACATCATGCGGGCGCGGTGTGTGCCCTCCGGGAAGTTGTCGGTGCTGAAGCTGTAGTCTGCCTCCACCCGGGCGTAGTCTTCGGTCTGGTAGGCTGCGTATGCGTCGGCGTAGAGGCTGTCCTCGACGTGTTTGCCTTCGCGTGCTATCATCTCGTAGTTCGGGTTGCCGAGCAGGGCGGAGAGTTTGGCGTCGGGGTAGTCTTCGAGCAGGTAGCCGCGGTACTCTTCGGCACTCTCCACGTCGTCGAGTCGTCCGTAGAGGAGGAAGAGGTGGTAGAAGACGTTGTCGGTGCCGTCGTGTTCGGGGAAGTCGTTGAGGAAGCGGACCATCGTGCGCTCGGCCAGGGGGAAGTTCTCCAGTTTCTCCTGTTCCAGGATGCCTGCGTTGTAGAGTGCATCGGAGAGGAGTCGGTTCGATTCCTCCATTTGTTCCTCGGTGAAGGGAATCTGCCGCAGGTAGTATTCGCGTTCGTGCGGGTCGTTGGCGAGTGAGTCCTTCAGGGCCTGCTCGGCGGAGGCCAGGCTGTCGGCGGCTGCGTCGGCGATGCCTCCGAAGAGGCTGTCGGCGGCTGCCTCGTCGTATTCCGGTGCCTGGGCGTCGGCGCCTTCGGTGTCCTTCAGGAGCGTGGTTTTGTTGCTGATGCGCCAGAAGTCTTCGTTGCGGCGCATGCCCCATCGTTTCTGGAACTCCTGTGTGCCTTTCTGCACGGCGGAGGGGTTGTAGAAGTACCAGTCGCCCTGCTGCTGTGTGCCGAAGGAGTTGAGGTCCTTGGCGATGGTGGGTTTGTTGCTCTGGATGTTGTTGTTGCCCATCGTGCCGGTGTTGGCGTTGGGGTTCAGGGTGCCGTTGGCGGCGGCCCGCTTTGCTTCCTCTTTTTCCTTCTTGCGCAGTTCGGCTATGACGCGGTCGATGGCTGCCAGGTAGACCTCCTCGGGGCTTTCGGCCAGTACCTGCAGGCTGTCCTGCAGCTTGATGGTGCTCAGGTGTGGCTCCAGCTCGGTGAGTATCTTGTTGCGGCGGTCGCTTTCCTCGTAATCGTCGTGCTCTTTGTCGAGGGCGCTCATGCAGAGTTTGTACGTGCGGGCTGCGTCGATGTAGTTTTCCTGTTCCCAGTAGAGCTGGCTCAGGTGGAGGAGCAGCGTAGCCTTGTCGGGCCCGTTCTTCGTACTCTCCTTCACGCCTTTCTCCCAGGCGTAGATGCAGTGCGTGGTGTCCTCGGCGGAGAGGTAGATGTTGCCCATGGCGTAGTAGACTTTGTCGAGGTAGTCCTTGTTCTTGTCGCTGCGTGCCATGCGCTTGAGGCGTGCTATCATCTGGCGGAACTTGCCCTTGTGCATTACTTCCGTCTGCATGATGCGTGCGTTGAAGGCGACTTCGTAGGGCGGATTGGCGCGGATGACGCGCGAGAGGGCTTTGTAGGCCAGGGTGTCGCGGCCTGTCTCGTGGTAGAGTTGTGCCAGCAGGAAGTTGAGGCGGGCGCGTGGCAGCTTGCCGCGTGTGTTTTGGATGGTGGCCTGCAGGTGCGGGATGGCTTCCCGGTATTGCTTCGTCAGGAGGTAGTATCCGGCGCGTGTGTTGTCGTATTCCTTCTGTCCGCGGCGTGTGATGCTGTCGCGCTTCATCTTGCCCAGCAGGTCTTCGGCATCGTAGGGCCAGTCCAGTGCCACGTAGCACCGGGCCAGCCGTGCGCGTGCCACGGAAGCGATGTCGGGCTGCGTGCTGTAGAGGCGCAGGGTGTAGTTGTAGGTGGCTGCTGCCTCGAAGAACTCGCCCTTGCGGAACTGTGCGTCGGCCATCATGAGCCAGGCGTGGTACATGTAGGGGTTGAACTCCTTGCGGGCCAGGAAGGCTTTCTCCTTCTCGGTGCGCCGATGGTTGCCCTTTATGATGGGGCGCTTCTTGATGCTGTGCACCTTGATGGCCTTTTCGCACTTCGTGATGGCGGTCTCGAAGTTGCTCTTGCCCATGCCGGCTGTCGACTTGTTGGTGCAGATGTACATGGGCAGCATCTCGTTGAAGTTGTCCTTGTGCCCTTTGCTCTGTGCCTCTTCGCCTTCGCGGAAGGCCACCTGTCCGTTGTAGAGCGTGTTGTAGTGGGCGGTCAGGGCGTGGTAGGAGCGTACGGCCGGCGTGTTCTTCTTCGTGGAGCAGGCTACGACAAGCAGCAGGCCTAGCAGCAGGCACGCGGCGTGCCCGGGGACAAGCGCCTTGCTCTTCCGGAATAAGCGCGAGGCTCTTCCGAAATAAGCGCGAGGCTCTTCCGGAATAACTCCGTGCCGTGTGCGCAGGATGCCTGTATGCTGTGTCGTTCTTGCCATTTGCCTGTTACATTATATATATAACGCACGCGCGGGGGGATTTATTGTGTTTCGTCCCCAACAATCAGCAAAACTTCGTCTTTTAGTTCGTCGGGGAGGTTCACGCGGCGCAGTTCGAGGCTTCGCAGCCAGCCCGTCACCTCGTCGGTGCGCATGGTGTAGAGCACTTCGCGGAACTCGTCCACCTCCGCTTCGCTGTAGGTCGTGCGGCCCCGGAAGCGGTCCAGCTCCTCGTCCTCGTAGTACTCGATGTCCTCCTCGAGGGCCCGCAGGCTCTCCTTCTCGCAGACCTCGTGCAGTCCGCAGCATACAGAATCTACTTGCATACGTTGAACCCTACTTTCTTGAGGTCGTCCCAGAAGCCCGGGTACGACTTGCTTACTACCTGTGGATTGTTGATTCTGATCTCTCCGCCGACGCGGAGGCAGACCGGAGCGAGCGACATAGCCATGCGATGGTCCTCGTAGGTGTCGAACTCGAGGGGCTCGTAGAGCAGTTCCTCCCAGTCGCCTATCTCGTAGTAGCCATCCCAGAGCAGTTCGCCGTCCCTTTCCTCCATCTTGAACATCTTGCCGAGTTCCTCCATCAGCGCCGCGATGCGGTCGGTCTCCTTGATGCGGAGGCTGTGCAGACCGTAGAGGTGGAAGGGTACGCCAAGCAGGGCGCAGGTGACGGCCAGCGTCTGTGCCAGGTCGGGCTGGTGCGTGAAGTCGCAGGAGAAGTGGCAGGTCACGCCGCCGCCTTTCCGCAGTCTGATGACTTCCGTCCCGTCGGGCTCCACGAAGTACTGCGTCGTCACACCCAGCTCGCGGAACATCTGCCACACCTTGCTGTCGCCCTGTATGCTGTCGTGATGCAGGCCCACCAGGTCAATCTGGGCGTCCGCGTCGGGCGAGACGGCAACCATCTCGTACCAATAGCTGGCGGCGCTCCAGTCGCTCTCGATGTGGTAGGGGCGCTGCTGGTAGCTTCCCGGCTGCACCTCGATGACGTCCTTGCCCAGCCATTCCGCCTTGGCGCCGAAGTCGCGCATCATGCTCATCGTCATGTCCAGGTAAGGGCGGCTGGCAATCTCTCCCGTCAGGGTGAGGCGCAGGCCGCGTGTCAGCGTGGGGGCAATCATGAGCAGGGCGGAGATGAACTGCGAGCTGACACCTCCCGCCACGGTCAGTGCGCCGCCCTCCAGCCCGTTCTTTCCCACGATGCGCAACGGCGGGAAACCTTCCTCGCCCTCGTACGTGATGTCGGCCCCGAGTTGCCGCAAGGCATCCACGAGGATGGAGATGGGGCGGTGCTTCATGCGTTCGCTTCCCGTTATCACGTGCTCGCCGGGCGTCACGCTCAGGTAGGCCGTCAGGAAGCGCATGGCTGTTCCGGCTGCACCAATGTCGATAGGGGAAGCCTCTTGGCCCTTCTCCGGCTCCTCCCTCGTGGGGATGGGAGTATATGGCCTTCTGGTAGTATCTCCCCCCCTCCCTGCAAGGGAGGGGTTGGGGGTGGGTCCAAGGGAGGCTAACGCTCGGAGCATTGCCTCCGTGTCGTCGGAGTCGGACAGGTTTTCCGGCAGCATGGCACTTCCGCTCAGGGCGTTGATGATGAGTGCGCGGCCCGAGATGCTCTTGCTCGCAGGCAGCACAATCCGGCCCCGCAAGCTGCTCGTTGGATTTAGTTTCAGACAGTCCAGTTGGTCTAAATTCGTGTTTCAGCGATCAATGTTACGAAAAAGTTT
>R26__coassemble_872_pt1 | contig 16648 bp, 10 predicted proteins | sample R26__metabat2_high_PE_049 | metagenome-assembled genome bin R26 | reverse complement strand
GACCTACGACGTCGCCATAAAGATTGACGACCCGGCACTCGTCGGCACACTCGTCGAGAGCATCACCTTCCCCTTGCAGGAAGTGGAGGGAGTCTCGAACCTCTCTGTCTTCCTCAGCTCGCAGCTTCGCGTCGAAGGCGGCAAGAACGCTGCCGACATCGTAGTGAAGGCCGCCAGTCCGGAGGAACCCGGCTTCGTCACCGTCACGCTCGACAAGCCCTACACCATCCCCGAGGGCGGTGTCTACGCAGGCTACTCGCTGACCGTCGACGACGTTGAAGCGGTGGAAGCCAACGAGGCGCCCGTCGTCGTCACCGACCAGGCCAGCGAAGGCGGCCTCTACCTCCACACGTCCGACGGCTTCCTGAAGTGGCTCGACCTGGGCGACCTGTTCGGCGGCAGCGCAGCCATCACGGTAGGGCTGGCAGGCGAGAGCATCAAGGCCAACGCCGCAGCAGTGGCAGACGGAGAGACCACCTACGCCCTGAGCGGCCAGCAGACCACCGTTCCCGTCACCGTCGTCAACCACGGCTCGAACGGCATCCAGTCGGTTGAGCTGAGCTACACCGTAGCAGGACAGGCAGGCTCGCAGACGTTCGACGTCGACGTCAGCGCCATCTACGGCGGAAAGACAAGCGTCTCGCTCACCGTTCCCGCCATCAGCGAGAAGGGCAACCACGAGCTTGCCATCACGGCTGCAAAGGTGAACAGCCAGGCAAACGAGGATCCCAATGCCGGAGCCACACAATCCATCATCGTGCTGAACACACTGCCCAAGAAGCGTGCCCTGCTCGAGGAGTACACCGGCTTTTGGTGCGGATGGTGCCCGCGCGGATATGTCGGACTGGAACAGCTTGCCGTGCAATATCCCGACGAGTACATCCTGGCCAGCTACCACAACGGCGACGAGCTGGAAATCATGTCTTCCAGCAGCTTCCCCTCTCAGGTGGACGGCTTCCCCGCAGCATGGATGGACCGCGCAGTCAGCCTCGATGCCTACTACGGCACGGGCGACAAAGACTTCGGCATTGCCGACGACCTGGCACAGCGCAACAAGCTCTTCGGACAGGCCGACCTGACGCTCACGCCCAAGCTTAGCGACGACGGCAGCTCTGTCGGCATCACCACCGACGTCACCTTCCCCTACACACTCGAGGGCGGCAACTTCACCGTGGAATACCTGCTCCTGGCCGACGGACTGACCGACCCGAGCTGGGGACAGAGCAACTACTATGCCGGCGGCAATGCAGGCAATCCCGAGTACATGGACGCGTTCACACAGACAACCGACGAGACAGTCTACGGCCTGCCCTTCAACGATGTCGTCGTGCTCACCTCCGAACTCCTCTACGGCTCGGGCAACAACATCACAGATGCCGAAGCCGACACACCCGTCAGCCTCAGCTATTCCTTCAACCTCAGCGATGCCTACAACACGAGCAACCAGTCCGTCATCCAGGACACAGACAACCTGAAAGTCGTTGCCATCCTGATCAACAAGGAGACAGGCGAAGTGGTGAATGCAAACAAGGCAAACGTCGCCATCGCAACAGGAATATCGGAGATTCATAATCCGAAGCTCCAGGTGCAAGGCTCTGAAGGCATCTACAACCTCTTGGGTGCACGCCGGCAGAAGGCCGTACGCGGCGTGAACATCTTCAAGCAGGCCGACGGCACAGTCCGCAAGGCCGTCGTCAAGTAATCGCTCATCGCAGCATCATCCGGCACGAAGCGCCCTGTCTCCCCAAACGGAAGTCAGGGCGCTTCTCCTATCTATGGCATTTCCCTCTATCCCCCTCGGGGAGAAGCCGTGTAATCACAAAAAAAGCTAATTTCTTGGCGCTTTGCGTGCTTTTTCGTACCTTTGCACGCGAAATAAAAGAAACAAGCACATGTCAGAATACCGTTTGAGCCACCTCCAGGAACTTGAAGCAGAGTCCATCTACATCATCCGCGAGGTGGCAGCTGAGTTCGAAAACCCCGTCATGCTCTACAGCATCGGCAAGGACAGCAGCGTGATGGTGCGCCTGGCGGAGAAAGCATTCGCCCCGGGCAAAGTGCCCTTCCCGCTGATGCACATCGACAGCAAGTGGAAGTTCCGCGAGATGATAGAGTTCCGCGACCGCTACGCCAAGGAGCACGGATGGAACCTCATCGTGGAGAGCAACATGGAGGCCTTCCGCGCAGGCGTGGGTCCCTTCACGCACGGCAGCAAGGTGCACACCGACCTGATGAAGACAAAGGCCCTGCTCGATGCGCTGGAGAAGTACAAGTTCGACGCAGCCTTCGGCGGCGCCCGTCGCGACGAAGAGAAGTCGAGGGCCAAGGAACGCATCTTCAGCTTCCGCGACCAGTTCAACCAGTGGGACCCGAAGAACCAGCGCCCCGAGCTCTGGGACATCTACAACAGCCGCATACACAAGGGTGAGAGCATCCGCGTCTTCCCCCTCTCGAACTGGACGGAACTCGACGTCTGGCAGTACATCCGCCTGGAGAACATCCCCATCGTACCCCTCTACTTCGCCAAGGAACGGCCCTGCGTGGAGATTGACGGCAACATCATCATGGCGGACGACGACCGGCTGCCCAAGGAGCTGGTGCCGAAGATTCACATGCGCATGGTCCGCTTCCGCACACTCGGCTGCTGGCCCCTGACGGGAGCCGTGGAGTCGAACGCCACCACCATCGAGGAAATCGTGGAGGAAATGATGACCACCACGAAGAGCGAACGCACCACACGCGTCATCGACTTCGACCAGGAAGCCAGCATGGAGCAGAAGAAACGCGAAGGCTACTTCTGACCCCACCCCCTGCCCCTCCCGAGGGAGGGGAGAACAAGCTAGAAAAGATAACTGGATTTGCACAGACGATGAAATACTCCTATAATACTGCCTCACCTGACAGATACTTATTGCTCAAGGAAAAAGCTAAAGAACTCAAGAAATTCCCAACCGAAGCAGAATCGCTTTTGTGGGAATATCTGCGCAACAGACAACTGGGGGCAAAATTCAATCGACAGCACATCATCGGAGACTACATCGTGGACTTCGTTTGCATAGAGAAGGGACTGATTGTCGAAGTGGATGGTGGTTATCACAATACGGCAGAACAACGCGAGGCTGATGCTAATCGAAGCGAAGAACTTGCAAGAATAGGGTTCGAGGTAATACGTTTTAGTAACGAAGAAGTGTTCCTTAACATCAACAACGTGCTGAACAGAATAAAAGACAGACTACTGGAAAATGACTCATAGTATCACAAACAATAATGCTCCCCTCCCTCGGGAGGGGAAAGGGGGTGGGGTCGATATTCGAGCCTACCTCGATGCCGACGAGCGCAAGTCGCTCCTGAGGCTGCTTACGGCCGGCTCCGTGGACGACGGCAAGTCCACACTCATCGGGCGACTGCTCTTCGACAGCAAGAAGCTCTACGAAGACCAGTTGCAAGCCCTGGAGCGCGACTCCAAGCGCGTGGGCAACGCCGGAGCCGGACAGATAGACTACGCCCTGCTGCTCGACGGGCTGAAAGCCGAGCGCGAGGAAGGCATCACCATCGACGTGGCCTACCGCTACTTCTCGACAAACCTGCGCAAGTTCATCATCGCCGACACGCCGGGACACGAACAGTACACCCGCAACATGATAACAGGCGGCTCCACAGCTAACCTCGCCATCATCCTCGTCGACGCACGCAACGGCATCATCACACAGACACGCCGGCACACATTCCTCGTCTCGCTGCTCGGCATCAAGCACATCGTCCTTGCCGTCAACAAGATGGACCTCGTGGACTTCTCCGAGGACGTCTTCTGCCGCATCCGCGACGAATACCTCGCCCTCACCTCGCAGCTTGGCATCGAGGACGTCACCTGCTTCCCCCTCTCCGCAAAGGAAGGCGACAACGTCGTGGAGAAAAGCGGACGGACACCCTGGTTCCGGGGCACCTCGCTCCTGGAGTTCCTCGAGACCGTCCCCATACACCTCGACCGCAACATGCAGGACTTCCGCTTCCCCGTCCAGTACGTGCTGCGCCCCGACCTTGACTTCCGCGGCTTCTGCGGCAAGGTGGCAAGCGGCATCATCCGCAAGGGCGACGAGGTCATGGCTCTGCCCAGCCGCAAGACAAGCCGCGTAAAGGAGATCTACAGCCCCCTCCCCGCTCCCCCTTTGGGGGAGTGCCACAATCTCGCTGAAAAGGGAAGCACAAGCGGCAATGCAGCACTCCCCCAAAGGGGGAGCGGGGAGGGGGCTGAATACGCCTTCTGCCCCCAAAGCATCACCATCACCCTGGAGGACGAGATAGACATCTCGCGCGGCGAAATGCTCGTCAAGCCCGACAACCTACCCTGCATCGGGCGACACATACAGGCCAAACTCGTCTGGATGGACGAAGAGCCGATGGACCGCCGCAAGCTGTTCTTCCTCAAGGCTGGCACCAACACCACCCGCGCCACCGTCAGCGCCATCGACTACCGCATCAACGTCAACACCATGGAACATCTGCCCGGGCAAGACTTCAAACTCAACGAAATCGGCCAGGTGCAGATAACGACGGCCAAGACACTCTTCTTCGACCCCTACGCCAAGAACCGTGCCACCGGTGCCTTCATCCTCATCGACCCCATCACGAACAACACCTGCGCCGTGGGCATGATAGACAGACAGCTCGACGAAGCCAGCCTCCAGCAAGAAGACCTGCCGACGCTCGACCTGCCCCGCCTCGGCATCGGCCCAGAGCACTACGAAGCCATCGGGATAGCCGTCAGGGAACTCAGCAGACAAGGAATAGAAGTACGAATGAAGAAATAAAAAGAATCACAGCATGGGACTCCTCAAGTTCAGCGACCTTCCGGTCACGACTCTCGTCGGCGCCGACTGGAAGACCTTCCGGGAAATAACCCGGGGACACCGCGTCGACCCCGACAAACGCGTGAAGTACTGCCTGACGAAAGCCATCTGCCGCCTGCTCAGTCCTGCCGCCGCCCTGCAGAACCGCAAGTACAGGAAGAAACTCGCCGACAAGCCCCTGGAGCACGACCCGCTCTTCATCCTCGGGCACTGGCGCAGCGGAACGACCTTCGTCCACAACATCTTCGCCCAGGACAAGCACTTCGGCTACACGACGACCTACCAGACCGTCCTCCCGCACTACATCATGGCCCTGCAAGGAATCTTCAAGCCCGTCATGTGCCTCGTCATGCCAGACAAGCGTCCGACGGACAACATGGAGCTTGCCCCCGACCTCCCGCAAGAGGAGGAGTTCGCCCTGAGCAACATGTGCCCCTACAACTACTACAACTTCTGGTTCTTCCCCGACACGATGCAGGAGTACTGCGACCGCTACCTGACCTTCCGCGACATTCGCGACGAGGAGCTGCAAGCCTTCTGCCAAGCCTACGAGAAGCTCGTCAAGATAAGCCTCTGGAACACCGGCGGCACACAGTACCTCAGCAAGAACCCGCCGCATACCGGAAGGGTGAAGACCCTGAACGAACTCTTTCCTCGCGCGCGATACATATATATTATACGCAATCCCTACACCGTCTTCGAGAGCACACGCTCCTTCTTCATCAACACCATCAAGCCCCTCCAACTGAACACCATCACCGACGAGGAAATGGAGCAGAACATCCTGCGCAACTACATGGAGCTCTATCACGCCTACAAGGAGCAGAAGCAGTGCCTGCCCGAAGGCAAACTCTACGAAGTGCGCTTCGAGGACATCGAACAGGACGCCCTTTCCATCACCCGCGACATTTACGAAAAACTGGGCATCCCCGGGTGGGAAGAGGCAGAACCAGCCATCCGCCAATACATCCTCAGCAAGAAAGGATACAAAAAAAATCAGTACAATTACGACCCTCGGACCATACAGCTCGTAAACGAGCATTGGGCCGAAGTATTCGACGATTGGGGGTACGAACGCCAATAAAAAGTTTAACGAATGTGAAGAAATAACAATTTACTGAAAAAAATTACGTCCGATGCTTGCTTGAAGTCGATAAAATATGTACCTTTGTACATCAATTAAACGAAAAGGACTATTAAATCATACAAAAATGACCAAAATCGAACTTGTAAAGGCTGTTGCCGAGAAGACCGGCATTGACCAGTCGACAGCTATGGCTGCCGTAGAAGGTGTTATTGATACGCTCAAAGAATCTCTCATCAGCAAAGAAAGTGTCTACATCCGTGGCTGGGGAACTTGGACGCTGAAGCACCGTGCACAGAAGACTGCACGCAACATTTCCAAGAACACCACCATGATTATTCCCGCTCACGACATTCCCTTCTTCAAGCCCTGCAAGGACTTCATGGAAGCCGTGGCAAAAGCCTAAGGACAACGTATCACAAAACCTCCCCCGCTTTGGGGAGGCTTACCAAGCTTCCCCGCACGTGGGAAGCTTTTTCGTTTATAGGCAGCTTTTCCGATTATCAACAAAACAGTATATTATGAACTACAGACTCTTTACGACCTCTCTGCTTGCCCTGATTCTTACCACCCCGCTAAAGGCACTTGCCGGAGAGGAAGCGGGCAGGCCCATCGACTACGTCAACCCCATCATCGGCACGAACGGCATGGGACACACCTTCCCCGGAGCCTGCGCCCCCTTTGGCATCGTCCAGCTCAGCCCAGAGACGGACACCATCCCGCACAACGTGGACGGCCGTTACCAGGGCAAGGTCTACGAGTACTGCGCCGGCTATCAGTACCGCGACAAGACCATCGTCGGCTTCAGCCACACACACCTGAGCGGCACAGGACACTCGGACCTGGGCGACATCCTCATCATGCCGACCACCGGAAAGATTCGGACCAACCCCGGAACCGCCGAGGCTCCCGATGCCGGCTACCGTTCGCGATACAGCCACGACACGGAGCATTGCTCGCCGGGATACTATGAGGTTCGCCTGCAAGACTACGACATCCTGGCACAGCTCACCGCGACGCAACGTGTCGGCGTCCACCGCTATACCTTCCCCACGGAACAGGCACAGTTCATACTCGACCTGGGGCACGGCATCTACAACTACGACGGAAAAACGCTCTGGTCGTACCTACGCGTGGTGAACGACACGCTCCTCACCGGCTATCGCATCACCAACGGCTGGGCCCGGCAGAACTACACCTACTTTGCCATCTCGCTCTCCGAGCCCATACAGCAGTACGGCTACGACGACCAGCAGCGCATGAAGTACTCGGGCTTCTGGCGGAAGAACGACATACACCACAACTTCCCCGACATGGCCGGGCGCGAGATAGCCGCCTACTTTAGGCTGCAACTGCCCGCCAGCCGTCAGCTGACCATCAAGGTGGCACTCTCTGCCGTCAGTCAGAGCGGAGCCCTCGCCAACCTGCAGGCCGAGGCTGCCGGGCTTTCCTTCGACCAGTTGCGCCAGCAAGCCACGGACCGTTGGGAGAAAGAGCTCCTGGGACTGGAGATAGAGGGCAGCGACGACCAGAAAGCCCTCTTCTACACCTCGCTCTACCACACGATGATCAACCCGTCCGTCTACATGGATGTCGACGGCAAGTACCGCGGTGGTGACATGGAGATTCACGAGGCCGACGGCTTCACCAACTACACCGTCTTCTCCCTCTGGGACACCTATCGCGCCGAGCACCCGCTGCTCAACCTCATCAAGCCCAGGCAAGGCGCTGACATGGCTGAGAGCATGATACGCATCCAGCAGCAGAGCGCCCTGCACCTGCTGCCCGTCTGGTACCTGATGGCAAACGAAGGCTGGTGCATGAGCGGCTACCACGCCGTGTCAGTCCTCGCGGATGTCAGCAAGAAGCTCGGCATCAAGGACAAACAGGCAATGCTCGAGGCGATGAAAGCCACAGCCAATTCGCGGTGGATGGAAGGCCTGCCCGACTACATCCAGTACGGCTATGTGCCCTACGACCGCTGCGGAACAAGTGCCAGCAACACGCTGGAATATGCCTACGACGACTGGACCATCTATCAGGCCGCACTCGATGCGGGCGACAAGGAGATGGCGGAGACCTTCAGGAAGCGTGCCCTGAACTACCGCAACGTCTTCAATCCTGCCATCGGACTGGCCTGCCCCAAGTACAAGGACGGCTCGTGGAAGAAGGACTTCTCGCCCCTACAGACCTACGGCGAAGGCTTCATCGAGGGCAACAGCGCCAACTATTCCTTCCACGTTCCGCACGATGTGAAGGGCATGATAGAGTGCTTCGGCGGCGACAAGAAGTTCATCGAGCGCCTCGACAACCTCTTTGCCGAGCCACTCGACAAGAAGTATTACGCGGACAACGAGGACATCGAGGAGGAGTGCCTGCTGGGCGGATACGTCCACGGCAACGAACCGAGCCACCACGTCCCCTACCTCTACGCCTGGACCTCGCAGCCCTGGAAGACGCAGTACTGGCTGCGCGAGATTATGAACCGCATGTATGTGAACAACATCGACGGCCTGCACGGCAACGACGACTGCGGGCAGATGTCAGCCTGGTACATCTTCACGGCTATGGGCTTCTACCCTGTCTGCCCGGGCAGCGACCAGTACGTGCTCGGAGCACCGTACGTCCCTTCCTGCAAGCTCACCCTGCCCGGCGGGAAGACCTTCCTCATCACGGCTCCGGGCGTCAGCGACAAGAAGCGATACGTCAAGGAAGTGCGGCTGAACGGCAAGCCCTATGACAAGCTCTACCTGACGCATGCCGACATCATGGCAGGCGGCACCCTGGAGTTCGTCATGAGCACGACACCCAACAAGAAGCGCTGCATCACCAACGGCAAACCTTATTCACTGAGCGACAAAGACTAAGACTATGAGCAAAAAGTACAACGAGACACACGACATGAATCGCCGGCAGTTCCTGGGGCGATTCGGATTGGGCTCCGCATCAGCCTTTTCGCTGATGACGCTGGGAAGCCTGCATGCCCTCTCGGACACCTCGAAGAAGGGGCAGGACGCCTCCCCCCACATGGAGGGGCAAGAAGACTCTGAGCATTCAGGTGGGCAGATGACCTACCGCGTGCAGAACGGCACGGGCGAGAAGATTTCGCTGCTCGGCTTCGGCATGATGCGTCTGCCGCGCGAACAGGAGAAGGTGAACGAGCTGATTGACTATGCCCTGGCACACGGCGTGAACTACTTCGACACCGCTCCCATCTACGGCGGCGGCCAGAACGAAACGGCTACCGGACTGGCCCTGAGCCGCCATCCGCGCGACAAATACTACGTTGCCACCAAGATGTCCAATCAGAACGAGGGCCTGTGGAGCCTCGAGAAGTCGAAGGAGATGTACGAAGAGTCGTTCCGCAAGCTGAAGGTCGACTACATCGACTACTATCTGCTGCACAGCGTGGGCGGCGGCGGGATGGACAACCTCCGGAGGCGATTCCTCGACAACGGCTTGCTCGACTTCCTCATGGACGAGCGCAAGGCCGGACGCATCCGGCATCTTGGCTTCAGCTACCACGGCGACGTGAAGGTGTTCGACTGGCTGCTCGACCACCACGACCAGTATCACTGGGACTTCGTGCAGATACAGATGAACTACCTCGACTGGCGGCATGCCGGCGGACGCGGACGGCGTCGCGGCGATGCCAACGCTGAGTATCTCTACGGACGGCTCGAGAAGCTGGGCATCCAGTGCGTCATCATGGAACCGCTCCGGGGCGGCGGGCTGGCCAACGTCTCCGACGACATACGCCAGCAGATGGCCCGTGCGCACAAGGACGACACGCCGGCCAGGTGGGCCTTCCGCTGGGTGGGCTCGCATCCCGACGTGCTGACCACCCTGAGCGGCATGAACCGCATGGAGCACCTCAAGGAGAATCTGGCCACGTTCTCGCCCCTCATGCCCTGCACGACCGTGGAGAACGAATTGCTGGCACGCATCGCCGACAAGATGGCCGGCCTGCCCACCATCGGCTGCACCACGTGTGCCTACTGCATGCCCTGCAAGTATGGCGTGGACATCCCGGGCAACTTCGCCTTCTACAACAAGGCTGTGACGGAAGGACGTCTGCCCCTGCCCGACAGCTCGGCACCCGACTTCGAGGAAAAGCGCAAGGCATACCTCGAGGCTTACCGCGCCGCTATTCCCACCGCGGCCAGGGCTACGAAGTGTCAGGACTGCGGAGAATGCCTGAAGAAATGTCCGCAGGAACTGCCCATCCCCACGCACATGAGCCGACTCGTTGAGATGACGAGGAAGAAATGAAAGAATGAAGAAATGAAAGAATGAAGAAATGAAAAAATGAAAAAATGAAAAGTGACGAATGATAGAAGAAAGGAAGCAGATGAAAAAGACGATATTGAAAGCCGCAACTCTCTGCGGTGCTTTTCTCCTTCTGACAAGTCAGACAGAAAACACACCCATAATGACGAAGGAGAAGGACGTCACCGTCATCAACACCACAGACCTGGCCTCGGACATCGAGGGATATGCAGGCTGCACGCCGATGAAGGTCTACATCCAGGGCGGGAAGGTGCTGCGCGTGGAGGCGCTGGAGAACGAAGAAACGCCCAAGTACTTCGACATGGTCGAAAAGGGGCTGATGAAGAAGTGGAACGGGAAACCCGTAGCCACAGCCGAGAAGCTGAAGGTGGACGCCGTGAGCGGAGCCACCGTATCGTCGGAGGCTGTCATCGAGAACGTCCGCCGCGGCATCAGCTACTACATCTTCGCCAACAAGAAGAAGTAAGGGCTGACGGATGCCGCTGGGTGCGGCGAAGGAACGAAGGAAGGGGTTGTGTCCGGACAGGCACAGCCCCTTCTTCGTAACACGGCACGCTCTTGTACCCAACACAGCACGCTCTTATACCCAACACAGCACGCTCTTATACCCGACACGGCACGCTCTTATTTTGGAAGAGCATGGCGCTATCGGAGAATCTTCCGTGTCCTTCCGTCGGAATCCCTATGGATGAAGATGCCGCGGGGCGACTTCTCGTCGGACAACCGGCCGTTTGGCACCCGACGGCCGCTCAGGTCGTAGACGGCGCCTACTCCTTCGGAAGAGGCCGGAGCGAGGCTGATTCCCACAGCTTCCTCGTCAATGTCCTCCAGGATGAACTCGCCCGCTGACATCTTGTCGGCATAGATGTAGCTGCCCACGCTCCTGGAGTCGAAGCCCACGAGACGGCTGTTCTGCCACCCGCAGCGCAGGTGGGCATTGCCGTCGGGCAGGCGCTCCACCTGTATGTAGCCGTTCTTGTCCGTCGGAGTTGTCGTGGTGGAAATGATGCGCCAGGCGGCACTGCTGTCGTACGACATGTAGTGCGTGCCGGCCTTGAGCCGGTAGAAGGCAGTGAAGCCGGGGGCCTGGGTGAAGGTAAAGACGTAGGAAGCGTCCTTCTCGTCGAAGCGCCCCAGACAGAAATGCCCTTCATTTGTATTCGTCTGGTAGTGCAGGCAGAGCCCCGACTGCTTCTCGCGGATGCGATAGCGATGGGAGGTGACAATGGGCGAAGTCCACCATCTGGTGGGCTTCACGATGGCTTCCGCCTCGATGCCGAGCTCAGCGGCCGAGGCATAGGGCCTGCCATCGACCACCGTGCGCACGAGGAACTTCATGTAGCGGGCCTCGGGGCGAGAGGGAATGCCGACCGTCTGTTTGTCCGACGTATTGCTGAACGTCCCCGCAGCCGCCGGCTCGCCCCACAGATAGGGCGACGGCGAGAAATAGACTTCGTAGCGGAGCACGCGTCCGTTGCTGCCGTCCTTGCGTCCCTGATAGCTGAAGGCCGTGATGCGGTACGTCTGCTTCATGTCGACGACCAGTTCGTGGGGACACTCCGGCGTCGTCCCGGAGTAGCTGGTGTGCCAGATGCTGTTCTCGTCGCCGTCGATGGCATTGGCGGCACGCTCGTTTCCTCCCTGCTGACTGTCGTAGCTGAAGATGGTCCACTCGCTCTTGTCGATGAAGAGTCCGTACGTCTTCGTGGCGACGATGCCCGGTGCCAGGCCGTCGGCTTCGGCGTAGGCACGGATGGTTCCGCCCTGCCGCATGTCGATGGGCCCCGTGTAGACTTGGTATTCGCCGCCGTCGATGCTGTAGTGGATGACCGTCCCTTCGGGTCCGTCGGAGCTGAGAAGGGCATTGCCGTGGCCGTCGTCGGAGAAGAGAACAGGCTGGCAGACAGGCATGCCGATGCTTCCCCGGCGGGTGAGGGCGCTGTCGGACGCTGCCTCCGCTATGGGCAGAATCATGAAGCAGAACGGTGTCTGCCTGAGCTTACGCTCGTATCTGTCGAGCACATCGGGGCCGCACGACGCATTGCCCAGGGCGCGGTTCCAGGCGTCGAGCGAGACGATGGTGTTCCGCTGGAAGGTGACTTCGTAGGGATGCCCCTTGCGGTTGCCAGGGTTCGTATAGACCTCTTCTGCCCGCCAGTGCCCTACGGTCGTAGCCATCCCCGAGGGTGCTGCATACATCAGCCCCTTGCCCGCGTTCGTGGTGACCGCCAGCCACCGCACGTCCTCCTTGTTGCCAGTCTCCTGCGGACGGATGTGGTTGGTCCACTGCTCCGTGGCAGTGCTGTGCCAGATGCCCAGATGGGCGGCGTAGTTGCGGTCGCGATAGCTGTCGAAGGGACCGCGCCCGAGCCATGTGATGTTCTCCGCGGCAGGGGGCATCTCCAAGCGGAAGCCGAGTTTCGGCAGGACGGCTCCCTCGGTGCTCGGTGTGGTCAGGGTGCTCACGCTGACGGCTCCGTCGGGATAGACACGGAACTGCTTGCTGACGGCGAACGTCAGGGCCGACGTGCTCGTCTTGTAGGTGTCGGTAATGGAGAGTTGCACCCAGTGGCCCGCCGTGTCCTGTTCTACCTCCCAGGTGCCGCTTGTCATCGACAAGGAACGTACGCCGAGCGTCTCCCAGCTGCCCTCCTGCGTCTTGTCGTTCTCGGTGGGGATGCGGAAGGTGTTGAGTTTGAGCGGCTGCATGATGAGCGTCGTGCCGTCGAGGACGTAGCGCGACAGCGTTCCGCCCGAGAAGGTGACGCTGAAGTTCCGCCCCTTGACGGTCCGCGTGGCGCTGGTGCCGGTCACAGTCAGCGTGTCCGTCCCCTCGTACCGGTATGGTTCGGGGGCTGTCGGCTCGCGCAGGACGGCCTCGGACGCTGCCACCTCGTAGCCTGCCTCGGCCCAGGGCGTTGCCTCGCGGAGCGTTGTGGAGAAGCGCACCCAGTAGCGGCTCCGGGGCTGGAAGTCGATGCCGTCGCAGGGGATGGTGACGGTCGTGCTGTCCCACGGCGCAAGGTCGGGATCGGGAATCTGTCCGCGGGACACCTCGATGCCGTCCTTATATATTATATAATGTGTATCGTAGCCGCTGAGACGCGTCTGCTGGAGTTTGTTCTTGATGCGGAAGGTTGCCTTCTTCTCCCCCGTCCCTTCCCCTGCGAGGGAGGAGCTGAGGAGCAGGATGTCGACGGGCTGATAGACGCCCTTCATGTTGAAGCTCTTGGCGGTAGGCGTTCCGTCGGGCAGGACGACGCCGTTGCAGCAGAAGCTGCCGTCGTTGGGATAGTCGCCGAAGTCGCCGCCGTAGGCCCAGTAGCTCTGGCTGGCCTTCCCCGGAACGGGCATGCGGAGCCCCTGGTCCTTCCAGTCCCACACGAACTCGCCCGCCATGGCGGGGTACGGCTCGTAGATGTCGCGATAGTAGTCTATCTGGTTGCCCATGGCGTTACCCATGGCGTGTGTGTTCTCGCACTGAATGTGGGGGCGCTGCGAAGTGCCGCCCATACGGCTCTTAGCGGTGGAGAGCATGTTGGCATAGCTGCCGTACATGGTGCTCGACACGTCGCTCCACTGGCTGTTGCCCTCGTAGTGGGTGATGCGGCTCGTGTCGAGCTGTTTGATGGCCTTCATCACGCTCTCGAAGTTGTCGCCGCCGCCACTTTCGTTGCCCGCGCTCCAGCCGAAGATGCAGACATGGTTGCGAAGCGTGCGCACATGGCGTTCGTTGCGCTCCACCATCGGCTTGCGGAACAGCTCCACGCTACTGAGGCCCGTGTTCCCGTGGCATTCCACGTCGGCTTCTGCCAAGACGTAGAGGCCGTACTGGTCGCACAGCTCGTAGAAGTACGGATTGTTGGGATAGTGACTGGTGCGCACGGCGTTGACGTTGAGGCGCTTCATGGTGAGCACGTCCTGCAGCATCTCTTCGCGGCTCACCGTGCGGCCCGTTTCTTGGCTGAAGTCGTGGCGGTTCACGCCATGGACCACGAGGCGACGGCCGTTGATGAGCAGGGCGCCGTCGCTCCGGATGCTGACCGTGCGGAAGCCTATCTTGCAGGCTCGCATGTCGACGAGCTCGCCGTCGGCCGAGAGCAGCCGGATGGTCAGGTCGTAGAGCTTGGGATGTTCAGCGCTCCAACATTCGATGCCGGAGAAGGTGATGGTCTGCGTGATGCTTGTCGACGTGGTGAGCGCCTTGGTGTACTCTTTGACGGTGTCCGGGCCGTCGCTGATTGTCATCTGCAGCTTCATGCCCCGCAGCGAACTGCCGCCGAGCGTGACCTGCAGGCGTCCCTGTCCCGACGTGCCGGTGGAGGAGAGCGTCGTGGTGTGGTAGAAGAAGTCGGCGATGTGCTGCTCGGGGGCCGACCACAGATAGACGTCGCGGGTGATACCCGTCAGGCGCCAGTAGTCCTGGCACTCGAGGAAGGACCCGCTCGTGAAGCGAAAGACCTGCACGGAGACGTTGTTCTCGCCTTGGCGGACGAGGTCCGTCACGTCGAAGTCGCTGGGCAGGTAGGAGTCCTCGGCATAGCCTGCGAACTGGCCGTTCACCCAGACGTAATAGCCGTGGCCCGCACCGTTGAAACGCAGGAAGGTGCGGCGTCCCAGCCAGCCTTCGGGCAGGGTGAACGTGCGGCGGTAGCAGCCCACGGGGTTCTTCATCTGCTCGTTGTAGGTATAGTTGTCGGGGCGAGTGGCCATCACGGAGTATTCGCTGGTGTAGGTGAAGGGGTAACGGGTGTTGATGTAGAGGGGTTTGTCCCACGCCTTGCCGTTCCTGACGCCATACACCTGCCAGGGCGAGGGGACCGTGATGTTGTCCCAGGCAGCGGCATCGTAGCTGTCGGCATGGAAACCCGTCGGCACCTTGCTTGGCAAAGCGCACCAGCGGAACTTCCACGTGCCGTTCAGGTCGAGGAAGTAAGGCGAGCGGCTCAGGTCGAGCGAGTGTGCAGCTTCGGCATCACTGAAGGGGATGCTGGGGTCATGGCTCGTGACGCGGTTCAGGCTCGTCACGCTTACGTCGTCCCACTCTTTCATCGTCTGTGCCGCCGCAGTCAGCGTTCCGAGGCACAGGCAAAACAATAGGGAAAGTGTCTTCTTCATACTCTGTTGTTTTTTTCTCCGTCTACAAAGTTACGTGTTTTTAGCGACATTTCCGGCATATTCGGTGAAAAAAAACCTCTTCCCCTCGGAAATGGCAACACAAGTCTTCGCCGAGTCGCCCCGCACAGCACTTTCCGTCACGAACAAGAGCCTGGGTCTTCCAAAATAAGAGCCTGGGTCTTCCGAAATAAGAGCCTAGGTCTTCCGAAATAAGAGCCTGGGGCTTCCGAAATAAGAGCCCGCCGTGGGGGAAGGCACGGCGGGCGGAGAGAGGGGACGGGAAGGCTGTCAGAACCTGTAACCCACAACGATGTCGAACGTCTGGTTGTACTGGCGGAAGTTCGGGTCGAGCCTGTGCAGGCCGCGACAGTACTCGAAGCCGACGTTGTACTTCTCGCGCTCGTACGCTATACCGGCACAGATGCCCATGTCGAAGCGGCGTAAACCATAGGTTTTGTCGAAGATGCCGACACTTCTCGACGAGAAGAAATAGGAAGGCGTGAGCTTGCTTCCGAAGAGGCCGCAGGCAAAATAAGGACCTGCCTTGACGACGATACTTCCTTCCTTCTTCAGCCTGAACTTGTATGCAGCCCACACCGGTGCCTGAAGATATACCATGTGAGCGGTCTGGGTATCATAAAAGAAATTGTTTGTCGAGGGGTTGAATCCCTTTAGGGCAAAGTCAACCTCAGGGATGAGGTAGAGGCCTTTATAGAGCTTCACGTCGTAGGCGGCACCAATCCGAGCTGCGATGTTGACCTTCGTATCGGCATCGCTTCCCACTACGTGAGCTAGTCCGACACCAGCCTTTACGGTGAAATTACGTTCCTTCTGTGCGCTGACACTCAGGGCAGCAAGGGCTATAATGCCCAGCAACAAGTACTTCTTCATGTCGATAATAATTAAAGTTAATATACACTTCCTTTTTGTTATATTCCTCTTACCGCAGATTGCACGAATTATACGGATTGAAGATTGAGTATTCAACAACGAATTGAACGAATTACACGAATTAAAGATTGAGTATTCAACAACGGATTGAACGGATTACACGGATTTATTCTTCTCCGTTGCTCTGTGAATAGTTAATTCGTTTAATTCGTTCAATTCGTTGTTTTAATTGAGTCAGTCAATCCGTAAAATCCGTTTAATCCGTTGTTTCTATTAATCTCCGGTTCGTGCAATTCGTGGTAGCTAGCGGCTGCTACTTGTTCAGGGTCCAGGTGAAGCCGTCCTTCGTGTCCTTCACCTCGAAGCCGAGGGCAGCCAGGTCGTCGCGAATCTTGTCGCTCAGAGCCCAGTTCTTCTC
>R26__coassemble_840_pt1 | contig 16998 bp, 6 predicted proteins | sample R26__metabat2_high_PE_049 | metagenome-assembled genome bin R26 | reverse complement strand
CCCTACAAGAGAGGGACGGGGGGAGAGTCCGTCGTTTACCTCAAGTTCAAGCCAGGCAGCAAGGTGCAGGCGAGGGCTGCCAGCAGCTATATAAGCGAGCAGCAAGCCTGGCAAAACTGGCGGTCGGAACTGGGCGCAGACACACGCTTGGAACAGACAAAGCAGCGAGGCTTCGAGACGTGGAACGCCTTGCTTGGCCGTGTGCTCGTGGAAGGCGGGACAGAAGAACAGCTGCGCACCTTCTACAGTTGCCTCTTCCGCGCTAACCTCTTCTCCCGTCGTTTCTATGAGTTCAAGGCGGAAGACGGTGCTCCGTATTACTACAGTCCCTACGACGGGAAGATTCACGACGGATATATGCTGACCGACAACGGTTTTTGGGACACCTTCCGAAGCCTGTTTCCTCTGACGAACATCCTGCATCCGACGCAACAAGGCCGCTACATGCAGGCGCTCCTCGACGCACAAAAGCAGTTCGGATGGCTGCCTGCATGGTCGTGCCCGGGCGAGACGGGAGGCATGTGCGGCAACCATAGCATCTCGCTTCTGGCCGATGCATGGGCAAAGGGCATACACACCTTCAACCCGGATTCCGCGCTTGCCGCCTACGCACACGAGGCGATGAACAAAGGGCCTCTTGGCGGTGCCAACGGACGAGCAGGGTGGAAGGAGTACTGGCAACTGGGGTATGTCACCTTCCCGGAGTCGCACGGCAGCGTCACACAAACGCTCGAGTATGCCTACGATGACTGGTGCGCCTGGACACTTGCCCGCGCCTGCGGCAACACTTTCTACGAGAAGATATTCGGAAAGGTGCTTCATAACTACCTGAACCTTTGGGACCCGGAGACCAAGTTCTTCAGGGGAAGAGGCAAGGACGGCAAGTGGAGCGTGGAACCATTCGACCCTCTTGTGTGGGGCGGACCGTACACCGAGGGCAATGCCTGGCACTACATCTGGAGCGTTTTCCACGACGTGCAGGGCCTCATCGGACTCTTCGGCTCCGATGAAGCCTTTTGTCAGAAGATGGACAGCGTCTTTTCGCAACCCTCCACGGTTAAACCCGGCTGGTATGGCGGCAAGATTCACGAGATGACGGAGATGGAGATGGCAGGCATGGGACAGTACGCCCACGGCAACCAGCCCATTCAGCACATGCCTTATCTCTACAGCTATGCAGGCCAGCCGTGGAAGACTCAGTACTGGGTTCGGCAGATAATGGACCGTCTCTACCGCAGCACACCCGACGGCTTCCCCGGCGACGAGGATCAGGGCGGCATGTCATCGTGGTACGTTCTTTCTGCCCTGGGACTCTATGCCGTCACCCCCGGCACCGACCAATATGTGCTTGGCAGCCCTGTTTTCCGCAAGGCGACCATCACAATGGAAGACGGCAAGAAGTTTGTCATCGAGGCAAAAGACAACTCCGGGGACAATGTCTATGTCCAGAGTCGCAGCCTGAACGGTCAGCCTCTCTCGCGCAATTACATCACATACAGTGAACTGACCTCCGGCGGAACGCTCCGACTCCAGATGTCCGACAAGCCGAACAAGCAATTGGGTACAGAGAAGAAGGACGCTCCCTACAGCCTTACTTTTGAAGAAGGGAACTTACATACACATATAACCGGCGACTGACGGAATCAGTACCACTCGATGTTGGAGCTGTAGGAACTCTGCTTGCGCCAGCGGAGGGCGTCGGCCAGGGTGCCGGCCTTGGCTGCGAAGAGGAAGTTGAAGCTGGTGTAGGGACTGACCACCATGCTGCACGACATGGAGAAGCAGTGGAGGTCGCGGGCAAGGGAGACGGTGGTCATGGAGAGCTTCTTGTAGTTGAAGTCGTAGCCGGACGAGAAGTTGATGTTCCACCCCTCGGCTATGCGGATGTTGCCCGAGAAGTTGAGCGTCTGCGTGAACTTGTAGGGGTATCGCATGCGGCTGGGGTTAATCTCGGCACTGGTGTTCTCGCGCATCGTCACGCCGTAGCTGACGGTCAGGCTCCAGGGCATGGAGAACTTCAGGTAGCCGTCCTTGTCGAGCCCTTCGGACTGCTCCTTCTCGGCGCCTGTCATGCCCTTCTTGCGCTCGGGGTCGACGTTCTGCATGTTCGGGTCGGTCTCATCCTCGTCGTCGTACTCGTCGTCATCCTCGTCGTCGTCGCTGCCACCTCTGCCGCCAAACTGCTTCTTCAGGTCCTTCAGGCCAAACAACTTCCTCAGCTTCTCGTTGTTGAAGGTGTAGGAGAGATTCTGGCTCATGCCCTGGAAACGTCCGAAGCGGCCCTGCGACCACTCCGTATGGTCGCCCACGAAGACACGGCCGTTCTCGTCGAACTCGTAGGCGTAGGTGGCAAAGACGGCGTTCAGGGAGAAGGTGTAGCTCTTGGTGAGCTTGATGCGGAGGCGTGTGTTGAGGTCGCTCCAGGGCTGCCGCTTGGCTGCCATGTTATAGCTGAGCGAGAAGCCGAGCTCGTCGATGAGGCTGATTTTGCGCTCGCCCGTTGAGTCGCGGCTCGAGCGTATCTTCATCTCGATGTTGTTCGAGAGGTCGAACTGCACGCTGCCCGTCATGCCGGAGCCCACTGTGCCGTACGCACCGCTGCTGAAGGGGGAATACGTCACGGTGGAGACATTGCCATTGGCATCGGTGCGGACGTAGGAGTCGTAGAATCCCCACATCGGCTTGCTGAAGTCGGGCGCGTAGCTGAAGGAAACGGTGGGCGTTGCCATGTGGCGTATGGCCTTTATCTTCTTGCCGCCGAACCAGGGCAGGGGCGTATAGAAGCCGTACAGCTTTGTGTTGGCGCTGAGGCTCATGTTGAAGTTGTAGACGTTGTAGAAGCCATAGACGGTGTCGCGCCGGACGGTGTTCCGCTCCTGGTCCCACGACTGCATGATTTTGTTCGAATACATGCGGTCGGTGAAGGAGAAGCTGGGGCTGATGTTGATGTACTTCGCCACCGTGAACGAGGCGCTGATGGGTATCTGGTGACGCATGCCGTTGCGCCAGTCCTTGATGAGGTTGCTTTTGAAGATGAGGTTCTCCTTGGTGTTGATGCTGTTGGTCAGCGTTCCGGAGTAGCTCACGGCTATCTTCTCGTACCAACGCTCCTTGCCGACCATCCGCTTGCGCTTGAAGGGGTTGAAGCGGTTCAGCTGTATGTTGAGGGTGGGCAGGGTGACGGCGATGCTGCTGTCGCGCACGTTCTGCGAGAGGTTGAAGGCGCCGCTCAGGGTGAGGCCTATGTCGCTGAACGTCTTGCTGTAGGAGATGCTGCTGGTTCGCGTGCTCTGCGTGAAGCTCTCGGGATTGTACATGCTCGTCAGGTTGTTGCGCTCGTAGCTGCTCGTGGCGAAGTTCACGCTGGCCGAGAAGCTCTGTGTGGGGTTGGCCTTCGAGTCCTGCCGGTGGCTCCATGTCAGCTTGAAGCTCTTCGAGACACTGTAGTCGGGCATGTTCTTCTCGCCCGTCTGCGTGTTCTGGTAGCTGATGTAGAGGTTGCCGCTGAAGCGGTAGCGCTTGCGGTAAGTGGACTGTGTGGACAGCGCCCACGAGCCCTTGGTGTATATCTCGCCCAGCACCTTGGCATCCACGTAGTCGTTGATGGCAAAGTAGTAGCCGCCGTCGCGCAGGTAGAAGCCGCGCGATGTCTCGTCGCCGTACGTCGGCATGATGAAACCGCTGCTGTACTTGCTCTTGAAGGGGAAGAAGCCGTAGGGGATAGCCAGTGGCAGTGGCACGTCGCACACCACCAGATACGTCGGCCCGAACACGACGTCCTTGCCCGGACGCATCTTGGCGCGGGTCATGTTCAGGTAGAAGTGCGGGTTGGGGTCGTCGCAGGTGGAGTAGTAGGCCTTCTGCACGTACATCGTGCCCACGCTGTCGCGCTTGCCGTCCAGTCCCTTCATGTAGCCCTCGCCCTGCTGCGTGTAGACGTTCGAGATGTACGCCTTGCGCGTCTTGAAGTTGTAGCTGATGCTGTCGGGCTCGTATTCATCGCTGCCCTGCTTGAAGAGCGGTTTGCCAATAACGGCGCCGGTGGAGTCGGTGCGCGACGTGGCGTGCACCAGGCTGCTGTCGATGGCTATCTGGATGAGCTCGGCCTCCAGCTCCAGGTTCTGATAGTTGACCTTGCCGTCGCCGTAGAGGTGGGCACGCGAACGCTTGTAGTCGAAGGTGATGGAGTCCTCGGCCGAATAGGTGACGGGCATGTCCAGGGCGCTCTTGCTCTTGGGCACGGTATCGGGCGGCACAGTGTCCGCCGGCACGGAATCGGGCAGGATGGTATAGGCATGGCGCGGGATGCTGTCGGGAGGCAGGGGGCGGATGCTGTCGGGAGGCAGGGGCAGACTGTCGGGAGGCAAGGACTGGATGCTGTCGGAGGTCAGCGTATCAACACTGCCAAGCAGGGACAGAGCGCCCCTCCCCGCGGGCTGAGCTGCCAGCGATGCCAGTACGTAGCAGACCGTCAGTATTGATAATAACCTTGCCTTCAAACTGTGTGTACAATGGTTCCAATTTGCAAAGGTACGAAAAAAAGTGAAAAGGAGAAGAGGCGAAAAGACGAAAAGATGTAAAGGTTAAGGTTATTTATTACTTTTTCACCTTTTCACCTTTTCACCTTTTCACTTTTTTACCTTTCAGTCGAACCTTTCCATCCATGCGCGGAACACGTCGATGCCTTCGCTGCCGAACTTCTCGAGGGTGCGCAGGGCCTGCTCCGGCGTCTTCTCCACGTCGAGGCGCGTCTTGGAGTAGAACTTGTCGGCATAGCACACGATTTGCTCCTCGATGCTCTGGGGCGTGAAGTCGCGGTGCGGCAGGGGCAAGTTCTGCCGCTCTATCTCTTTGGCCGTCAAGCCTGTCCCCGTGTGCCGTTCTGCCACGCGGGCATGTCGGGGCAGTCCCTCGCTGCGCAGTATCTCGGCACCCAGTATGCCGTGCCGGATGTAGGGCTCCGAGCCGTAGCAGTGGATGCCCGGCGCGTCGACGCGGCAACAGCCGATGTCGTGCAGCATAGCCGCCTCCCAGAGGAACGTCTCGTCGGCCCCCAGCTCGGGGTGTGCCCTGGCAATCTTCAGCGCCCGCTGCGCCACGTCGCTGCTATGCCGCAGCAGAATCTGCTCCAGCGCCTCGTTGCCCGAGCAGTACTTATGTATCATTTCATTCACCATAGACTGCAAAGTTACCCCATTTTCTGCAATGTTGCAATCTTTTCGGCATAATTCTTCCGCAGGCAGCACGCGTTGACTTCGTTTTTCCTTTGCGCGGCGTGTGTCCTCGGCGAAGGAAGCCTCCCTTTGGGGAGGTTTGGAGGGGGCTCAATACTCCGTGACCTTCCACTCCTTCGGGGCGACAAAGCCTTTCTGCCCCTGGCCGTAGGGGATTTCCTTCTGACTGGGCACGATGGCATCGCCCTGTTCCACCGTCCCCCGAAGCCGGACGACGCGTTCCGGGTCCTCGTAGATGCGGCCTTCGCGGGTCTCGGAGGGGTTCTGCTGAAGGTCGGTGATAAAGTCCTTCTTCAGCTCGAGGTGCTGACCTGCAAGGATGAGCTTGTACTGCTGGCAGACACCTGCGCCGCAGCCCAGATACATGTCGCGGTCAATCTGCTTCGTCTTGCCTCGGAGCACGCTGTAGATGCTAATGCCGTCGTATGGGTTCCGGGGCTTCCCTTTCGCCCCGATGATGTCGGCCAAGGTGGGAAGCACATCGACGAAGCCGGTCACTTGCTCCAGCTTCCGACCGCCTTGCCGGAAGCCTTTCTTCCAGTAGATGCCGGCCACGGTGCGAACGCCGCCTTCCCATTCGTCGAACTTGGAGCCGCGCAGGGGATGATTCACGCAATAAGGTGCCATCCCGGGCACGCCGCCATTGTCGCTAAGGAAGAGGATGATGGTGTTGTCCCACTCTCCGCTCTGGCGAATGGCCTCCAAGATGGTGCCCACACCTGTGTCCATGCGCGATACCATAGCTCTGTAGGTCCATCCTTTCTGGTCCTTCGGCGGCAGGGCATCGAACTCTTCCTTCGAGATGAACTTGCGGATTTCCTCCTCGGGAGCCTGATAGGGAGCATGCGGCGCATTGAAGCAAGCATAGACGAAGTACGGCTCGCCCTTGGCGTAATCCTTGATGCATCGGGCTGCCTCGGCTGCAATGAGGTCGGTGGAATAGCCTTCCTCGTGGCACGACTCCCAGTCGTCATGCCAGTCAAGCTCCTTCTCGCGTGTATGGTCGAAGTAGTCGAAGGCACCGTTCAGGGCGCCGTGGAAATGCGTGAAGCCACGGTTGAGCGGATAGTAGCGCAGGCGGCTGTGCCCCATGTGCCACTTGCCAATGGCTGCACGGTTCGTGTATCCGTTGCGGCCCAGCACGTCGGCCATCGTCTCTTCCTCGGGGGGCAGACCATAGTCTCGCCAAGGCGGAATCACCGTTTCGCGTATGCCGAAGCGACTGGGATAACGGCCCGTCATGAGTCCGCACCGCGTGGGTGAGCTGACGGGAGCCGTGTAGAAGCGGTTCAGTTCGATGCCTTCGCCGATGAGACGGTCGATGTTGGGCGTCGGAATGACGCTGCCGTGATAGCTCACGTCGCCCCAGCCAAGGTCGTCGGCCACGATAATCACCACGTTGGGCCGTGTCGCTCCGAAGGCATTCGCAGCGGTTGCAGCCGCCAGCAGAGCCAGTTGTTTCCTTTTCATCACCATGCTTTCAGTCTGTTTTCTTCGTACCAGGCACACACCTTCTCTGCCAGCTTGCGGGCAAGTCGCGGGTTCTGGTCGGCCAGGTTTGTCGTCTCGTTGCGGTCTGCTTCCAGGTCGTAAAGTTCCATGTCCGTGCAATTGTCGTTGCAGAGCAACTTCCATTTACCCCGACGGATGGCCAGATGCGGACTCTTGTTCTCCTTCCTGCCAGGGAAGTTGAAGCTCTTGTTGCGACCGAAGTCCCACATCAAATCTGTTCTGCGGCCCTTGTCGCTCTTGCCGAGAAGTTGTCGCGACATATCCTCTCCCCTACTCTTGTATCCTTTTTCCACAGGAATGCCTGCCATCTTGCAGAGCGAGGGATAGAGGTCCATTGCGCTGAGGATGGTCGTCTTGTTGCACGCTCCGCCCTTAATCCTCGCTGGGTAACGGATGATGAACGGCATGTTGATGCCACCTTCGTAGAGGCTGTTCTTCGCTCCGCGCATGCCCAGGGTGCGGCGCTGCATGAAGCTGGGTGCCGGACCGTTGTCGCTGGTGAAGATGACGATGGTGTTCTCGGCAAGTCCCATGCGGTCGAGTTCGGCAAGGAAGCGCCCCAGCTGCACATCCATCTCCTTCAGCACAGGCTCGAAGGCATTCTCCTTCTCCCACCTGTCGCGCATGTCGGCAAAAGCCTCGGGCACCCAAGGGGTGTGCATGTCGTCGGGCCAGAGGTTCAGGAAGAAGGGCTTGTCGCTGTGCCGACGAATGAAGTCGAGGCTCTTGTCCACGAAGTAGGCCGTCCGGTTCCAGCGCTTCACACTATCGGAAGCTGCCCATATCCATCGCGTGGAAGTGATGATGGGGTCGGGGTCCGGGCTCTCGTAGGTGGAGACGTGTTCGTCGTAGCCATAGTTCTCGAAGCCAGGAGCATCCGTCACATCGCGACCGCCGCCAAGGTGCCACTTCCCGATGTGAGCCGTAGCATAGCCTGCCTGCTGGAAAGCCCTGGCGATGCTGGGGGCAGTGGGGTCCAGGTAGTTGCGTTGCTCCACTCTCTTATTGGCTGCCCGAGTGTCCATGAAGGTGTTGATGCCATGCTCCAACGGGAACTGCCCCGTGATGAGACCGCACCGGGAGGGTGAGCTGACGGGCGCAGCTGAGTAGTACGCGGTGAAGGAAATTCCTTGCTGAGCCAGCCGGTCGATGTTGGGAGTCGGCGTATACGTACCCCCGAAACAGCTGACATCACCGATGCCCATATCGTCGATGTACATGATGACGACGTTCGGCTGCTTCTCCTCGGCACAAAGCGCCGCAGGCACGACAGCAAGCCCGGACAGTATCTTGCATAATTGATTCTTGTTCATTTCATTCTTCTTCAATCCTTAATTTTCTGTTTCCATCTTGACGCCTTTGTCGCCCATGCGCTCCATCCATTCGAGCAAGGCTTCCTTCATCTCTGCCACACGGGTAGCGTAAGCAGGCTGTTCGGCCAGGTTGTTGAGCTCCCAGGGGTCTGTCTCGTGGTCGTAGAGTTCCAGTGCAGGACGATGGACGAACCTGTCTATCAGCCATGATGCGCGCTGGTCGGTCTGTGCCGTCACCATCCACGAGCCCCACATGTCGTCGGGATTGGGCACCATCATGTGCTTCTCGCTATACGGCACCTCGGGCGTCAGATTCATGATGAGGCGGTAACGCTTGTCCTGGATGCAGCGGATGGGATATGGCGGTCCCTCGGGCACGTTGTTGTGTATGCCGTAAGCCCATTTGCGGGTGTCTGCCTTTTTCTTGCCATAGAGGATGGGCAGGACACTTCGCCCGTCGAGGGTGTCGATGGGTTCGCCTCCAGCAAAATCGATGAGCGTCGGCAGGATGTCTTCGTACTGCACCAGGGCATCGCTCCGGCTTCCTGCCTTTATCTTTCGGGGATAGCGAGCCAGGAAGGCGCTGTGCTGGCCGTATCGGTAGCATGTCCACTTGCCGAATGGCATCTTGGGTCCCTGCTCGCCAAGGAAGATAACCAGGGTGTTGTCCAACTGTCCTGTTTCCTCCAAGGTGCGGAGCGTCATCCCCACCTCGTTGTCGAGCATGCGTATCTCTGCCAGATAGTCGCAGAACATGCGTCGCGTCACGGCATTATCCACACAGTTTGGCGGGAGATGCACCTTAGCGGGGTCGAACTCGGAGGCATCGCCAGAATCCCAAGGGGCATGGGTGTTGATGCTGCAGACGAAGAGGCAGAAAGGCTGCGATGCGTCGCGACTCATGAACTCGCGGATGCCGTCGGGTGTGGAAACGGGAGGATGGGACATCGTGCAGCCCACAGCAAAGCCCGGAATCTTCTCGAAGGGGAACACTTTCAGCTGCTTTGCTGGATGGTCCTTCCCTGTCCTTCCGACACGATAGCCGAGGTCGGACATATAATGTACCACGCTGCGCAGGCCCCGATTGACGGGCTTGTGGTTTCGGAAGGAACCATGATGCTGCGGATACAACCCGGTATAAAGGGATGCCCGGATGGGGACACTCACTGCCATCGAACAGAAATTGTTGGTGAGCAGCATGCCTTCCTTTGCCAGGCGGTCGATGTTTGGGGTGGCAAGGTTCTCGCCTCCGTAGCTTCCAATCTCGTTGGTTCCCAAATCGTCGGCAACAATCACCACGATATTCGGACGCGGCTTGGCCTGCCCCGCACAAATGGCAGAGCAGACCAGGCCAGGAATCAAGATAAACTTGTCGGTCCTCACTTTATTGCAATCTTTTTGCCGTTCATAATATATATGCCCTTCGGCAGCTTGCCGTCCGACATCTTCTGACCGGCGAGGTTATAGACAGCGTTCTGTTCGCAACGGGGTGCTTCGGCCGCCCGCTGTATGGCATCGTAGCCGCTGCCGTCGTCGACCTTGACACCAACAGAGCGCGTGTTCATGTTGAAGACAACAAGATAATCCGTCGGCTCGCCACCGGCAGGCCACTCGATACGCAAGCGATGAGCGTTGCCCCATCCGCGCACCAAGTCGTCTGTCATTTCGCCCACGGTCAGGATGCTGTCGTTCACGGCCGCAGCATAGCTCGCCTCGAGCCAACCCGGACGCGTCACGGTGCTGTTCTCCGTGTCCTCGAGCGTAGAGCGGCTTGCCATGATGAGGAAGGTTGCATAGCCAGGGTATACGTAATCCTCGAAGAAACGTACCGTCCCGACGTACAGGCCGTCGCCCACATGCTCCAGGGGAGCCATCTCGTCGTTCTTCCAGCGATGCTCCTTGCCTTCCTTGTTGATAATGGAGCCGCAGACAAACACGCGGTCGTGCCAAGCGTATTCTACAGGATAGAATGCCACGGTGCTGTCCTTGGGATTGAGCACGACTCGCATCTTGGCACCTACCACCTGATAGTCCTGTGCAGCACCGCTGACGAGCGGATGCAGGTTGCACTCGGGTGTCACGAAGCGACGGTACTGCTGGTTGGACTTGAACGTCTGGTCCAGACGGGTGAAATAGAAACCAGCCCTGGCATCCGTATGGACAAGATTGGCTCGGTTCTGGGTGGTGAACTCTCCCGTATAGGTGCCGTCGGCCTGGCGCTGGAGCGGGTAGGTGGTGGTCAGTGTGTCGTAAGCCAAGTCATTACCCTCGGCATCGAGCAAGTCACCCTGCACATAGAAACCACCTCCTATCGTGGCATCGTCGCGGATGTCGGTCATGTACTGCCCCACTTCCTCGTCGGTGAGGTCGCCCTGCTGCAGATGGTTCTGTATCTCATAGCCCTTCGCAAAAATGACATCGCTCAGCTCGGGGTCTGTGCCGACGACAGCATCGGCCTGGCCGTAGCAGTATTCCATCAGTCCGTACAGTTCCCTGTAGACGGCATAGCTGTCGTTGCTGGCATTCAGCGCAGAATTAATCTGCTTGGCAAGTTCCCACTTTGCCGCCATGTCTGCCTCGGCTTTTGCCTGACTGATAAGCGACGAGACGGCGTCGAGATGCGAGGTGCTGATGAAGAACTCCTGCTCTTCCTGTGCCGTGCGCAGGTTTGCGAGGTGCTCCTCGAAATTGTCCATCATAGCCTGGAAAGCGTCCAGGTCCTGACCGCGATAGACGAGACGGAACTTACCCCAAGCCGTCACGCCACCTTCGTACCAGGGCATGCCTGTGTTCTGGATGCCGATGCGGAGCTTGCCGTCTTCGACGATAGCGTATGCATGGTTGACGAAGCGGTCGGCCGAGAATGCGATGCTCATGGCATAACGACCGTCGGGCACCCAGCCCGTACCTGTGTCTCTGTCATAGGAGTGTGTCTCCTCGCCGTTATGCGGAGCATTGGGGTCGCCGGAGGGGTCGAAGCGGCAATTTACGCCATTGATGGCTTCATCGTATGGGATTGCACACTTGTAAAGGTTCCAGACGGGCGTATGGAAATCGTTGATGAAGACATCGGTAGCCACCAGCTCGCAACCGGACTGGTCGCCAAGACCGATGTCGCCGGTACGATGGTATGCCGGGACTATCAGTTCGTAGATGCCGTCCGGCAGGTCCTCCTCGTTCAGGTCTTGGTATACGTAGAACGATGTGTTCTTGCTGGCGCTCACGGGATAGATGTCGAGGAAACCTGTACGGCATGAGAAGTTCCATCCGTTGCCTGTACGGGTTGTCTTTGCCACCCAGCCCTTGAAGTTGGCATCCTCGGCAAAATCTGCATTATAGATAAGGTTGGACAGGTCGGAGCCCTCCGTGATACTGTTCCTGATAGCGAGGTTAAGCAGGTCCTGTACGAAGGCAATCTCTGCTGTCAGTTCCTCTGTTGAGAGTCTCTTGGTCTCGACGATATGCTTGAAAGTGCCGTTGGGAAGGCCCTCTACTTCCTCCTCGTCTTCGTAAAGGTAAGTGTCGAGCAGTTCGGCATACTGGCCGTTGAGCTTCTCACGATTATCAAGGTCGTTCATGACAGCTTCGACAGCTGCTGCGTAGTCGATATAGGCCAGGTGGCTCAGGCGAATCAGCTCGGGCAGACGCGAGAGTTTGTCGGCCAGGTCCAGTATTTCGTCTAATGTGGTAACCTCTGTAAGCGCCTCACTCGCCTCTTGATAACTTTCTACCAATTGCGTCTGAGCTTCCAGCTGGTCCAGTTCCTGCAAGTTCTTCTCCTGCTGAGCACGGATAAGCTCTACGGCCGAGGCGTCTTCGAGGCGCTCCAGTCGCCACGTGTCCCAGACAGTCCAGTTGCCAGTCAGATACATCCGGTTCTCCAAACCGACCTTCACGACATCCTGTTTGTTTTCTACCACGAAGAAAATAGGTTCGTTCCAGTAGAGTCCCTTCTGGAAGTAGTCGCGACAAGCTGCCAAGGAGTTGGGCACATAGTAGCCCGTCACCTCGTGATGCGTCTGGGCTCCTGTTCCGATTGCCTCCATTTGTCTGCCCTCCGCAATGTCCATGAAGAGACCCGCAATGCGACGCCCACCGACCTCAGCATAATACTGACTGTTGTGGTAGAGCTGTACGTAATCGGGATTCAGCTCTGCCTCTTCGTAGGCCACCTGGTCGTCGTTCTTCCATGTCTTCACGCGAGAAAGGCCCTGCACACGCAGCTTGTAAAGACCCGGTTCAAGGCCCTTCAGCTCCTGATAGCTTTCGAACCATTTTTGGTTCAAATGCTCTGCCACGCTGTTGTTGATGGCCAGTCCCGAACCGTCGCTGCTGCCAGAGTTGACGTAGCCGCCTGCATAGTCGTGGTCGGCATTGGCAAAAATGCGGATGAAGGGATAGTCAGTATCCTCCTGGGCGCAGACCTGGCAGAAGCCGTCCACGTAGGTATGGGGCGGGATGACCACTTCGCCGCTGTTGGAGAAGTACGCCGACTCCTCGTCGTACGTTCCGTCGCACCGCATATCGGCCTGCACCACGACGACACCGTGGGTAGGGATGAAGGTGGGGAAGAAGTCCTCGTCCTTGCCATTGTCGAGATTCTGGAACCAACGGATGACGCTCTGGTCGCCATTGAGACGATAGCAGAGCGAACCGCTCTCCAGCTCCTCGTCGCCAAAGCGCTGGGCCTGCGTTCCGAACATGCTGAAGCAATTGGTGATGACGGCATTGTCATGGCGGAAAGCATATTTGTCCTCGCCCTGAATGCCCGAAGCCGTGGCCGATGTCCAGCAGTTACTGATGACAGTCCCGTTGTTGCCAAGCCAGCCCACAAGGGCAGCGCTCTCGGAAACGCCCTTTATGTAGCCCGTGCTGTAGCAGTTCTCCACCGTCAGCTTGGCAATGCTCTGGAAGTTTGCACCCAGCACGGCACCGGCACAATTGCCGTCGGCCTGCACGTTGCCCTCAAAGCCGAGATTGCGCAGCAGCACATCGCCCTGCAAGCCACAACCGCCGACGAGGGCCGTACCCTTGCCTCCCGTCAGGAAGCAGTTCTCGTCGAGACGCAGGTTCTCGACGGTCGAACCACCGCGGACGAAGTTGAAGAAGCCCGACCAGTCGTGCGTCACGCCGTCCATCACAAGATTGCTGATGGTATGATACTGACCGTCGAAGTGTCCCAGGAAGGGAGTGGCAAGCGAACCGATACCGGGGAAATCCACGCCGTCCATGTCGATGTCACCATCCATGATGACCTCCAGATTCTGGTGTCCGCCCTCGACATACCCGGCCAACCACTGCAAATGCAGGGGCGTACTCATGTGCAGCACTCCGTCCACGGGAGTCAGGAATCCATCGTTGAAAGCTCCGCAAACGGTACAGTAGAAGTCGCCGTCGACGAAAGTATGGGGCGGAACGATGCTGCCCTCGTTGGAGTTGCTGTAGGTTCCCTCGTCGCCGACGGGTGTGCCGTCGCAAAGCATGGTGCCCTGCATATAGACTTGCAGACTTGTGGCAAAGGGAACGGGATAGGCGTCCTGCCCAAGCGTCTGATAGAAGACGATGTTCGACTGGTTGCCATTGAGGTAGTAGCACAGGCGGCCGTTCTGCACATCCTCTGCCGTGAAGTCGTGGTCTATGCCCTGACCGGCACCTTCCGTTCCGCTGATGTCAATCACATTGATGAGCGTACCGGTGAGGCGTCCCATCTGATTGTCGGCATTGAATCCGCTGACGACGCCCAGGTTGATGATGTTCTCCTGAAGGTTTTGTGCGTTGTTGCCATAGTAGCCGGCCACCACACCGGCATAACCCGACGCGGCCGTGCTGGTGATGGCTCCCGTATTGACGATGTTACGGATGCGCCACGTGGGAGCATTGCCCGTCTGACCGCCCACCAGAGCTGCGGCATCGGTGCCGCCCTCGGCCGTCACATTGGCTTCGTTGACGATGTTCTCCAAGGTAATAAGGCCCTGGTTGCCTTGGCTGCAACCCGCAATGGCTCCCACCTGATGATAGGCCGTAAAGGAGCAGCTCTTGTCTATAATAAGGTTACATACGCGCGTATTGCTGTCCGAGTTGCCGCGCAGGTAGCCGAAGAGTCCCTGAATGTTTGCAGTAGGACGATTGATGACGAGGTTCAGGATGCGGTGTCCCTGCCCGTCGAACGTGCCGCGCCAGCGCAGGTCGACGCTCTTTGCAATGGGCGTATGGTCTATGCCCTGCATGTCGATGTCATTCATGAGGCGTGCCGACACATCGTTCCTGCCGGTATTAACCAGAGTAGAGAACCACTCCAGCTGGTATCCGTCGGCGATTTCATAGAAGCCGTCTTCTGCCTGATGGACATAATCCGGGTCGTAGGTTCCGCAGATGGTGCAGATGCCATGTTCGTAGTCGTGCGAGCCGACGAGACACGATGGGGGTTCTGTTTCGCGCAGGAACCAGAAGCTCTTGTGGTTGGTGCCTATCGCAGCCATATAGGACTGAACGTACTTGTTGTCCTCCTGCCAGTTCATGGCAAAGCAGGATGAGCTGTTGAAGGCCAGGTTGACATGGTCGGAGCTGGTCATGCCGAAGCAGTCGGTGCCTTCCGTTGGAGTGGAGAGGATGAAGAACTCAACGGGTTCCGTCCCCATGTTCACGGCCACGGCAGCTTGCTCAGCAACAGCCTGGATGTAGCGCTTGGTGTTGATGTTCTGGATGTAGTAACAGCCTTCGTTTCCCGTAGGGATGAAACGCCAGTAGGAATAGATGTCCAGTCCGACGTTGCACTGGAGGATGTCCTTCCCGTTGTCCTTCATGTAGGCATCGTGATTGTTGCGGGAAGCGATGGTGTAGTACTGGTTCTTGTCGATGTCAAGAGCCATAGCTGAAGCCATACACAGCAGCGGCATCAGCAGTAAAAGCAGTGTTCTCTTCATAGATTCAGCAACGTTGTTTATCGTTAGTTCTTTTCGTTTATTGTCTGACGGTCGTTTTCTTTCCATCATGTATGTATATACCGGGGTGTCTGACGGCATCCTGCCGACGGCCCAGAAGGTCAAACCATTTACCATTTGAGGATTTACGGTTTACGGTTTGGGGGCGGTCTGTTCGGGTGATGATGTCGTCGGGCACTTCGCTAAGCGTCCAAAAGGAGCGGCGGTTAGTTCCTGCTGCTGCAGCGTATGTCTGCACCAGACAATTCGCTTGATTGCTCTCGGCACGCAGGTTGAGGCCGATGGTGCCAGCTGTGAAATCGTGAGGCTGGACGGAGGTGCAGGCAAAGCCATAACGTCCGCCCTCGCTGGTCTGGGCTGCCACATAATACTCCACACCCTCTGTGCCCATACGGACTGCCGTGCCGGAGGTCTTGGCGTAGCCTTGTATGTAACGACCCGTCAGTACGTTGCGAATGGTGTAGCAATGTGTGTTGGACGTGGGTTCGAAGGTCCAGTAGGCCGACTCGCCCGTGCTCCCCTCGCAGGCAATGCGGTCGTCGCTCTCCATGTTGTCGACCATGAAGGCTGGCGTGCCCGAGAAGTTACGGATGGTATAGGCATGGTCCTTTAGAGGCCAGTCAGCTGTAGGCGGGTTGTCATCTCCGGTCTGGGGCAGATAGGGTGTGGCATCGAAAGTGCCGTCACGGAGCTGGCGTATCTGTTCGGCAGAGAGGATGCCCTTGAAGAACCAGGCATCGTCTATGTAGCCGCGGAAGTAGCTCTTGCCCGTCTTGTGACCGCCGATGCGGAAGCCGCCGGTGCACGCCTCGAAGCTGCCCGTCTGCACGGTGCAGTCGCGCTCGCCGTCGATGTAATACGTGATGCTTTGGTCCACGGGATTGCAGACGATGGCGACGTGCTGCCACGTGCCGGGCTTGAGCGAGCCGTCCGTGGCATGGTGCTGACTGCCGCCCAGGAAACTGTTGTAGAAGAAGTTGGGCGAGCCGCCGCCGGTGGGTGTCTCGGCACGGGCATAGAGGTAGATGCGGCCCGTCCCGGCATTGTCCTTCTGCGCCAGGATTATCTCGTCGCGGATGTAGACGCCAACGTCCTGCTGACTGCCAGCACCAGGGGCTGCCGTGTTCTCGGCATAGACCCATGCACAGAAGGTGCTCTGGGTGGTCCGTGTGTCGAAGATGCCAGTGGTGTTCAGGTCGATGTACTGCGCATTCCCGTTTAGGTGGAGTGCCTGTCCCACTTTCCCTGCACCGAAGGAGATGCCGCCATTGCTGGGCGTAAGGACGTACTTGGCGGGCGATGCGTCATTCAGGTTGCCGTCGAAGGGGTAATGGAAGATAAGTTCGGCCTTCGTCTCGGGGATGTCTTCGTCGGCGTTCAGGCCGACACTCAGTGCCCATGTGTTCCAGAGTCCCTTCAGCTCGCGCACTTTCTCGGGGTACTCGGCTGCAAGGTTCGTCGTCTCGGAGAGGTCGTGGGCAAGGTCGAAGAGTTGCCAGCCGCCGTTTGCGAGGGCCGTAAGCCGCCAATTTCCCTTGCGGACAGCCTTTCCTCTCTCGTGTTCCCAATACAGAGTACGCTCGTCGTCCCAGCTGTCTTTCTTCTGGAGCAAGGGCACGAAGCTGCGGGCCTCATTACACATAGGCTTGATGCTGTTGCCGTTATACGATGAAGGATAGGAGGCTCGGGCCAGCTCCAGACAGGTGGGCATGACGTCGAGGAACGTGCAGGGCTGCGACGTGATGGTGCCTTCCTTCTCCTTTGCCATGCCAGCAGGCCAGTGGACGATGGTGGGAGCTGCCGTACCGCCGTGGAACTGTGTCGTCTTCCAGTAGCGATAAGGCGCATTGACAGCTCCTGCCCAGCCATTATGAAGATAATTGTAGGTGAGCTGACCACCTGGATTAGGCGAGTTGCGTACCAGCATCTGCCCGCTGCGCGTACGGTCGTGACGGTCGAAGTCGCCGATGGTGTAGTTCTCGCTGGAGGCCCCGTTGT
>R26__coassemble_770_pt1 | contig 18165 bp, 19 predicted proteins | sample R26__metabat2_high_PE_049 | metagenome-assembled genome bin R26 | reverse complement strand
AGCACCAAGGCGCGATTGAAGTCGCGGAAGAAGCACTGCGTGCTGGACGATACAACGGGGATGCCAAAGCTATCGTCCTGTGCGTAGCATATAACTTCTTTGATGCTTTAGCACAAAGGCGCGATTGTAGTCGCGGAGCCACGAGCGTCAGCGAGTTTACTTCCATTTTTTACTTCCTCTTTTACTTCCGAAAGTTGAAATATTCAATGTTTCAGCCTGTTCCTGCCGGCATCTATCCTGAGGAAGGTGAAGAGCAGGATGGTGAATCCCCATAGCGACGAGCCGCCGTAGCTGAAGAAGGGTAGCGGGATGCCGATGACGGGTGCCAGACCGAGCACCATGCCAACGTTGATGAAGACGTGGAAGAGGAAGATGCTCAGCACGCAGTAGCCATAGATGCGCCCGAAGGTGTAGGGTTGTCGCTCGGCCAGGTGCAGAAGCCTCAGAATGAGTGCCAGGAAGAGCATCAGCACGACGGAGCAGCCGATGAAGCCTTCCTCTTCGCCCACGGTGCAGAAGATGAAGTCGGTGTCCTGCTCCGGCACATACTTCAGCTTCGTCTGTGTGCCGTTGAGGAAGCCTTTGCCCTCCAGCCCGCCAGAGCCGATGGCTATCTTTGCCTGAATGACGTTGTAGCCAGCTCCGCGTGGGTCGTCTTCCAGGCCGAGCAGTACCCGAATGCGTGTCTGCTGGTGGGGCTCCATGACATCGTTCAGCACGAAGTCTGCGGAGTAGTGGAACGCCATGCTGCCCAGCGTGAACAGGGCAATGAGGCTGTAGGGGATGGAGCGTTCGCGCAGCGAGAGGTAGAGCAGATATGCGGCCAGAGCCCCGCAGACCAGAGTCATTGCCCACACGGCATCCCACTGGTAGACGTAGCGGGCGGAGAGGATGGCTGCGGCATCGAAGGCCAGCGAGATGAACAGGATGTGAAGGGCTTTCTTCGCTCCCTCTCCGTAGACCCAGACGAGCCCGGCTGTGAAGGTCTGTATGAGGAGCATCACGAGGCCTCCGCCAAGGCTCATGGCCTCGACGCCCCAAAGTGGTTCGTCGGCAAAGCGCACGCCTACCACAAAATAGACGATGGCCGAGAGTGCGGCAAAGAGCAGGCAGCCGGGCATCCCCTCGCGATAGAGGGCCAGGAAGAGTGCCATGTAGACGAGGGCTGTCCCCGTCTCCTTCTGCATGACAATCAGCCCCATGGGAACCACGATGAGGGCTACGGCTATGAGGAAGTCGCGCGGATGCCGGACATCGAAGTTGTAGGTGCTCATCACTTTTGCCAGGCAGAGCGAGATGCCGAACTTTGCGAACTCGGCCGGCTGTATGCTGAAGGAGCCTATCTTTATCCAGGACAGCGAGCCCTTGATGTCGTGAGCCAGGAAGGGTGTAGCCAGTAGCAGGCCGAGGAAACATAAATATATAATGTAGGAGAGCGACTCGATGAGTCTGTCGTCCACCATGAGGATAAGCAAGCCGAGGACCAGCGAACTGGCTATCCAGACTATCTGCATGCCGCTGCGGGTGGAGAAGTCCAGGATGTTCGTCGTCTGTTCATAGTCGTAGCAGGCTCCGCACACACTCATCCAGCCCAGTGCCAGTAGCACAAGGTAGATGAAGATGGTGAGCCAGTCGAACGACCGCAGCAATGAGGGTGATTTACTTTTTTCCATCCGACGCAGATTCGTTTGTTTCCGTTTCCTTGGGTGCTGCCTTCTCTCCGTTTCCCGGTGCTGGGGTGGGGGAGAGGCTGTGGGTGCCGTACAGGTGCTTGTTCTCGAAGTCGGCGGCGCGGGCTTGGCTTGCTTCCGAGAGGTGACCGTTGATGTACTGTTCCATCATCAGGGCGCCGATGGGCACACCGTAGGTGGCTCCCCAGCCGCCGTTCTCCACGTAGACGCAGATGGCAATCTTCGGGTCCTCGCGCGGAGCAAAGCCCATGAAGACGCTGTGGTCCTGGCCGTGCGGGTTCTGTGCCGTTCCCGTCTTGCCGCACACTTCATACATGGTGGTGTTGGCCAGACGGCATGTGCCGCCCACGACGGCCTGCCGCATGCCTTGCACCACGGTCTCGTAGTATGCGCGGTCCACCATCGTGTAGTGCTTCTTCGTGTAGACGGTGTCGGGCGCTATGCCTTGCACTTCCTTCACCACGTGCGGCGTGATGTAGTAGCCGCGGTTGGCAATCGTGGCACCGAGGTTGGCAATCTGCAGGGGTGTGAGGTTGACCTCGCCCTGCCCGATGCTGATGCTGATGACGGTCAGTCCGCTCCAGCTTCCCTTGTAGGCCTTGTCGTAGAAGGGCGCGTTGGGAATCATGCCGCGCTTCTCGCCGGGCAGGTCGATGCCGAGCTTGTAGCCGAAGCCCATGCTGACCATGTAGTCCTTCCATGTCGTCATGGCGTCCTGCACCGTCGGGTACTTCTTCCGGTTGCCAAACATTTAGTAGAGTCCCCAGCAGAAGTAGCCGTTGCACGAGGTGGCGATGGCCGGGACGAGCGGCAGCGGCGAACCGTGGCCGTGGCAGCCGACCGTGAGTCCCCTGTAGTGGAAGCCGTGGCTGCATGGGTAGGTTGTGGTGGGGGTGATGACGCCTTCCTGCAGGAAGGTGAGTGCCTGGCTGGTCTTGAAGGTGGAGCCCGGCGGGTATTGTCCCATGATGGCGCGGTTGAGCAAGGGCTTGAGCGGGTCCCCGGCCAGCAGTTTATGGCTCTTGCCACGCTGTCGGCCCACCATCATGCGCGGGTCGTACGTGGGGCTCGACACCATGCAGAGCACTTCGCCCGTGCTCGGCTCAATGGCAACGATGCTGCCCAGCTTGCCCTTCATCAGGCGTTCGCCCAGGGCTTGCAGCTCGATGTCGATGCTCATCGTCAGGTTGCGTCCGGGGATGGGTGCGATGTCGAACTTGCCGTTCTGGTAGCGCCCCTTGAGTCTGCCGCGGGCATCGCGCAGCAGAATCTCCATGCCCTTCTCGCCGCGCAACACCGTCTCGTACGAGCGTTCCACACCGAGCGTGCCGATGTAGTCGCCGCTGCGGTAGTAGGGGTCTGCCTCGATGTCGCTGGGGTTTACCTCGCCGATGTCGCCGAGCAGATGCGCCGCGTTCGGGTAGTTGTACTGGCGGATGCTGCGTTTCTGTATGTAGAAGCCTGGGAAGCGGAACAGCTTCTCCTGGAAGCGGCTGAACTCTTCGGTGGAGAGCTGGCTCATGAAGAGCTGCTGTGTGTAGCTGCTGTAGCCCGGGTTGCGCCTATGGTCCTTGATTTCCGCCATGCGCCGTTCGTACCAGTCGCGTGTGATGCCCAGGCTTTCGCACAGATTCAGCGTGTCGACGCCTTGCTGTTCCGCCATGATGACCATGAGGTCGTAGGCTGGCTGGTTGTAGACGAGCAGCTTGCCGTTGCGGTCGGAGATGGCACCGCGGGCAGGATACTGTATGCGTTTGAGGAAGGCGTTCGAGTCGGCACTGATCTTGAAGTCCTCGCTGAGCAACTGGAGCGTGAAGAGACGAATCAAGTAGACAATGATGATGACCACTGCCGCACCGCCGATCACGTACTTCCGTTTCTCCAGCTCGTAGTCGGGCTTTGTCGAGTCTTTCCGTCCGTCCATAGTGCCGCGGTCATTTCTTGGGGTTGCGCACAGTCTCGACCACAATGGCTATCAGCATGGAGGCAATGTAGCTCACGCCCATGCTAATGGCGATGTCGGCGATGTGGAAACATGAGAAGCCCTCGAGGGCGAAATAGACAATGTGGTGCACCAGGAAGAGCAGCGCCATGAAGCGCAGGTAGTTCCACCGTCCCATCACGGAGAATGAGGGATGGAGCTCCTCTTCGGAATCGCGCGGGGCCATAAACTCGAGCAAGGGTGGCTGCAGGAGTGCGATGAGGGTCATGGCTGCGCTGCCGATGCCAGCCGTGCCGGCAAAGATGTCTGCCACGAAACCTGTCCCGAAGCCCCACAGCAAGGCCTCCGAGCGCGACGTGCCCATAGGCAGGGTGATGACGATGAGCGGGCACAACAGCGGTGCGCCCCAACCCCAGGGGTGAACCTGGTCGAGGACAAGCACCTGCAGTGCCAGCAGCGCCAGTGCCCATGCCATGCGGCGAAGAATGGAGGTAATCATTGTGCCAGGAGTGAGTCGAGCTCTTCTTTGCTGTGGTTTATGATGACGTTGCCGTGACGGATATTGGCGATGTCGGTGCTCAGCAGGATCTCCAGCTCGTAGGCCATGCCGTCGCTGCTGTTGCGGATCTCTGCCACTTTGCCCAGGAAGATGCCCGGGGGAAAGACGGCCGAGAAGCCGCTTGTCTCCACTATGTCACCCTTCTTGATGCGGGCGTGGCGCGGCACGTCGTCCATCGAGGCACGCAGCGTCCGGCCGCCCTTCCACTTCATGTAGCCGAAGTACTCTGTGCCTCGCAGCCGGCAGCTGATGCTGCTGTGGCTGTTCAGCACGGACATGACCAGGGCGTAGTGAGGTGTGACTTGGCTGACGATGCCCACTACGCCTGTGCCGCTCACGACGCCCATCTCCGGCTCTACGCCGTCGTTGCTGCCGACGTTGATGACCAGCATGTTGTCCTTCTGCCGGACGCTGTTGTCGACCACGCGGGCCGGTATGAGCGTCATGCCGCTGAGGGCTCGTGTCTGTGCCTGCTGTGTGAAGGAGGAGTCGGCACGCAACTCAGCCAGTTGGTGGCGCAGCACGTCGTTGTTGTACTGCAGCATGATGTTCCTTTGGGTGAGCGCGGCGTTTTCGGCCGGCATCCTCAGGTACGAGAGTACGTATGCTTCCCATTCGTGCACCTGTGCGGCAACGCTGTTGGCCTGTGTGAACCAGACGCTGCCTTGGTAGTGGTTATACTGGAAAAGCAGGAATCCACTGAGTGCTTCCAGCAGGAGGAAGAGCGCCCAGTGGATGTAGGCTGTTATGCGTTCGATGAAAGAACTCATAACGGTATACTACATCAGGAATGCGAAGTTGTTGATGTTCTTCAGGGCCACGCCTGTGCCTTTGGCAACGCTGTGCAGGGGGTCGTCGGCCACGTGGAACTCGATGTTGATCTTGTCGGTCAGACGTTTTGCAAGGCCTCGAAGCAGAGCGCCGCCGCCAGTGAGCCAGATGCCGTTCTTCACGATGTCGGCATAGAGCTCGGGCGGTGTCTCCTCGAGTGCGCCGAGCACGGCAGCCTCAATCTTGGCGATGGTCTTCTCCAGGCAGTGTGCTATCTCCTGGTAGCAGACGGGCACCTCCATGGGCAGGGCTGTGATGCGGTTGGGGCCATGCACGATGTAGTCCTCCGGAGCGTCCTCGCCCAGGTCTGTCAGGGCTGCTCCGACGTGTATCTTGATGCGTTCGGCCATGCGTTCGCTCACCTTGACGTTGTGTTGGCGGCTCATGTATTCCTGGATGTCGGCAGTGAGTTCGTCGCCAGCCACGCGCAGGCTCTTGTCGGCCACGATGCCGCCCAGCGAGATGACGGCAATCTCGGTGCTGCCGCCGCCTATGTCGACTATCATGTTGCCCTCCGGGGCCAGCACGTCGAGTCCGATGCCGATGGCTGCAGCCATGGGCTCGAAGATGAGGTAGACCTCGCGTCCGCCGGCATGCTCGGCACTGTCGCGCACGGCACGCAGCTCCACTTCGGTGCTGCCGCTGGGCACGCCGATGACCATCTTCAGGGCCGGGGTGAAGAGACGGTTGCCCGAGTGGGTCATCTTGATGAGGCCGCGCATCATCTGCTCGCAGGCGTTGAAGTCGGCTATGACGCCGTCGCGCAGCGGACGTATGGTGCGGATCTCGGGGTTGGTCTTTTCGTACATCATCTTGGCCTTGTCGCCCACGGCTATCATGCGTTCCGTGCGGCGGTCGAGTGCCACGACGCTCGGTTCGTCCACCACGATCTTCCCGTCGCTGATGATGATGGTGTTGGCCGTGCCGAGGTCCATGGCTATTTCTTTGTTAAGGGAAAACCAGTTCATCTGTGTAAGTTACGATTTGACGATTTACGTTTGTTGCTGTTCTTCTGTTGTTAACGTTATTTCGTTATCACGTTATAACGTCATTCCGTTATAACGCCATCACCCTTTAACGCTTTAACATTTTAACTTTTTAACGCTTTAACTTTTTAACTTTTCAATTTTCACGAACCATTCGTGAATAGCTGTGTCATAGTGGCTGCTGACGCCGAAGGCCCGGGTGGCGAACCACTGGCGGTCGGCCAGTTCGCTCTGTGCGCCCTGCTTCTTCAGCAAGTCGAGCAGAGCTCCGTATTCAGCCTTCGAGGGCACGATGATGACGTCGCGGAAGTTCTTGGCAGCTGCACGGATGAGGCTGATGCCACCTATGTCGATTTTCTCGATGATGTCGGCCTGACTTGCACCGGCAGCCACCGTGTCCTCGAAGGGGTAGAGGTCCACGATGACCAGGTCGATGTCGGGGATGTCGTACTGCTGCATCTGCTGGCGGTCGCCCTCGTTCTCCCTGCGGCCCAGTATGCCGCCGAACACTTTCGGGTGCAGTGTCTTCACACGTCCGCCCAGGATGCTGGGGTAGGTTGTCACGTCCTCTACCTTGCGGCAGGGTATGCCGAGGCTCTCGATGAAAGCCTGGGTGCCGCCCGTCGAGAGAAGCTCTACACCTTCGGCGTTCAGTGTGCGCAGAATCTCTTCCAGTCCGTCCTTATGGAATACGGAACCCAGGGCACGTCTTATTCTTCTTGTCTCCATTTCTGTATCGTTTGAAATTTGTGCGTGCAAAGATACGAAATAATTCTGATTCGGCAATACATTTTCCCTCGAAATGATAAAAATGTTTTCTTGCGGAGGAAAAGCTTGCAGACACTGCGCCGGAATTTGTAACTTTGTGGCGAGATTAGGATGCGGAAGAGCACGCCGTTGTTCCCCCGGACACCATACGAAAACGAAATGTAACATAACCTCCAATCATAAAATGAAACATCCACAATTACCTCTGCTACTGATGCTCTTAGCCATCAGTCAGCTTTCTGGCGCCAGGCACAAGGACATCCTGAACCCGGTCATCAATGCCGACGCTCCCGACCCGTCCGTCATCCGTGTGGGCAAAACCTACTATGCCGCAGCCACTTCGGGCAACAAAGCCCTGGCCTATCCGCGTTACCGCTCGAAGGACCTGCAGACGTGGGAGCCGATGGGACACATCTTCGACCATTGGCCCGAATGGACCAACGGCAGCTTTTGGGCTCCCGAACTCTTCGAGCTCGACGGCAAGGTGATGTGCTACTACACAGCACGCCAGAAGAGCGATGGCACAAGCTGCATCGGTGTGGCAGTGGCCGATGGGCCAGAAGGAACATTCCGCGACTACGGCCCCCTGGTCCGCACGACCAACGAGGCCATCGATGCCTTCGTCTTTCGCGACGGCAGCCAGCTCTACATCACCTGGAAAGCTTACGGACTCGACCCCAGTCACCGGCCCATCGAACTGCTCTGCCAGCGCCTCTCGGCCGACGGCCTTCGTCTCGAGGGCGAACCCTTCATGCTCCTGCGCGACGACGAACGGCAGGGGATGGAAGGACAGTGCATCTTCCGGCACGGCGGCTGGTGGTATCTGCTCTATTCCATACGCGACTGCTGCTCGCCCAAAAGCGACTATGCCGTCAGCGTCGCCCGCAGCCGGTCCGTCGAAGGCCCATGGGAGAAGTACGAAGGCAACCCCATCCTGGAAGCCGACGGACACGACATGCAGAGCTGCGGACACGGAACGATGGTCCGAACCGCCCGAGGCAAGATGTTCTACCTCTGCCATGCCTACTATGTGGGTCGCTACGAAGAAGGTCGCAAGGCAGTCCTCTTCCGCATGAAAATGAAGCGCGACGGCTGGCCTCATTTCGTCGTGAAGAACAAGTGACTGCCGTCCGGGATGCCCTCATTCTCATGCGAAAAGTCGCAAAAACAGCATTCGAAATTGACAATTTTGCACAAATAGCAATTTAACCGCGTGTTTTTTTGTGCTATATTAAATAAATGTTATAAATTTGCGGCCGATACTGAGTTTGTATACTTATGCCGGTAGTGGAAAGGGCAAACAAGGTGTCAGGACAGGCAAAACGCCCATGGAAGAGACTCCGGCTCCCCCCGGGAGCAGGTTTCTCAGGACTCCGCAGGAAACGGTTGCCATTGGAAATAAAGTCAAGTCAATACTGACCCCGTTCGCTCGGTACACATTGAGCGGACGAAGAGAAGATATGTGCCAATGTCAGAACAGGAAGAAGAACAAAAGTCGCTCGCAGCGAGATGGTATGTGATGCTCCACCGCAGTCCGCAGTGGATAGAGACTATGCTCGAAAAAGAACAGAAAGGTGAGCTGCTGAACCCCCTGCAGCAAAGTGCAGGTCATCAGCCCGAGCCCTTCGAGTACTATGTACCTTATTTATATATGCGCCCCGACGTCTCCGACGAGATACGCCACATCTTCCATCACTTCGTCTTCATCCGTGCATCCGAGAGGCGAATACAGGAACTCGTGTCGTCCGACTGGAACACGCTCACCCGCCAGCGCCTCGTCCACTACCGCAGCAAGGCAGGTTTGCAGATAACCATTTCCGACCAGGAGCTTCAGCAACTGCGGGACATTATATATAATAGTCAGCTGAAAATTTTCTTCGGCGTGCCCACAGCCTCTGTGCGGGAGATGGAAGTCGGCAGCAAAGTGTTGCTTCGCATAAAGAACTGGGAGAATCATCCTGGCGTCATCGAGCGCATCAGGCTCCGCAAGGACGGCGTCAGCATCCGCGTCTCCTTCAACTTCCTCGGACGCACGAAAAGCGTCACCTTCGACGACCTTCACGACGGCGACATCAGCTATGCCGACAACAACACCGAGCAGCTCATCAGCGGCGACCTCATCCACAACTTCGAACGGGAAGTAGCCATCGTCCTCGGCCATTGGTTCGCGAAATGCCCTGCCGAAAAGAAGTTCCAGTATGTCATCCGTCTCCGTCGGCTCTATACCTATGCCGACATCCAGATAGACGAAGACGATGACCGTCGCCGGTTCACCTCCCTGATGCTCATCTGTGCCACCCTCCTCTCGCAGAACGAGGCCAGCCAGCAGTACTGCACCCAGTTGCTGCAATGGCTCTCCCACGGAGACACATCGAGCCCCGATGCCCCTGGCACAGAGCCCGTTGCCACCGACGATGCAGCCCGCATAGCCACCATGACATTCACCGACGCCTACATGATGCTTGCCCTGTTCGTCCACACCCGCAACCCCCTCTTGCGCGATGCCGTCAAAGCCTACCGCAAGCAGCATCCCGACTGTCCCGAGATCATCGGCACCCTCATCAACAAAGTCCGCGACATCCGCACCATCAAGCCCCAAACACCCCCCAAATGACAAAAAACCACAGAAAAGCTGTGCAGTCTGAAATAAAAGTCGTATATTTGCAGCGTGATTATTCAGCGTATGACAAGGACGTAACGACATACAAACATTATGGCATACAATGCGATTGACATAGCAAAGAAGATAGTCTGCAGGACGGATGTAGAGCATGGCGACACCATCTCCAACCTCAAGTTACAGAAACTGCTGTACTATATGCAAGGGTTCCATCTCGCTTGGTTCGGTACGCCGTTTTTCAACGAACCCATAGAGGCATGGACCTACGGGCCTGTAGTGCCGATGGTGTTTCAGGAATTCAAGAAGTTCAGTGGGCGTGCTATCAATCCTGGGAACTACAGCGATGATTTGGTGCTTTCGGGCGAGCGGCAACTATTGTTCGATATGGTGTACAAAGAGTATAGTCGTTTCTCTGCTGTTGCACTGATGAATATGACCCATTCGGATGGTCCTTGGAAGAACCACAAGATGGGCGAGGAGATGACCATCGACGAAATACACGATTTCTTCCAGCTTTTAATCGATGAAACCGGGTCGAAGGATGAAGGTGAGTCGAAAGCGCTGGCGCAAAAGACCGCGGAGGAAATCTATGCCGCTGGGCACGACATGACCCCCGACGAACTATACGATATGATTGTGAAGGATGTCGATGCCATCTATGCTGATGAGTCCATATAATTATCTTGTCACCCCCCGGGCTCAGCAGAAGATCCGTTTATTTTACCAGAATGTGGCCCGAAAATACAAGCATACCTACGATGCCGATAATTTCAAGCGCGATGTCCATAAGGCACTTACTTCGATTTACGAAATTGAGAAAACCCTCCTGAGACGGGAGCCTAAGTTAAGGCGCTGGGCTGGTTATTACATGGCGAACACTGATATGTGGTATTTCGCTTATACTTATGATGGTGAGACCATCACGGTCGTTGATGCCTGTCATGCTCAAAATATGCACGAATAAGCCTTTCTGTGTTATCTGTGATATCTGTGTGACATACAACCCTTGATTCACTTCGCCGCAGGCTGCATGGCTCAACACAGCACGCTGCGTTGCCCCACGCCGCACGCCGCGTTGCCCCACACAGCACGCTGCGTTGCCCCATGCCGCACGCTGCTCCCGACGGAACACATATAATTTTTAATTTTTCATTTACGAATCACTCTTCACCTTTGGTGATAACAGATTGAAAATAAACGAATAATGCGGTGACAGTACTGTCACCACCCGTCACCCTCTCGTCACCTCGCATCCTGTTGTATCACAGTGCGATGAGTGGAAAGGGTGACGGGTGACGGAGCTTAAGCGACGATTTCAGTCAGTTTATAGGCAGTGCCCCTCCTCGTGTGTTTCGTCTGACAACCGAGATACCTCAAAGTCTGACCGATACGGATATTCGTGGCATTTCCGTATTTCATAGAAGGATACACTTTCAACAACGCCTCGGCAATTTGTTTGCAAGTGAGCCACACACCCTCCTCCTCCTCATTCGGCAGACGGAAGCACTGATGCAAGATGCCCTCTACGTCGTCGGTACGGAGGAACGGAAGGTTGGCAGCCTGGATGCGTGCCACATCATCCATACTGAACCAGTAGGTGGTATGTTCCTCGCACAACTCATGCATGAGCTGCGAATAGAGCTGCACATGATTGATGGGCGTGACATTGTCGATGACTTGTCCCTCCTTGACACGCAGGCATAGGAAACGACGGCTGCCCGTCACATCGCAAAGAGGATGAGGGTCGTTGGTCGTAGCCAGAAAGCTGGCATAGCGGACCCTGTCCTCCTGTGCCCTCCCGAAGATAGTACGTCCGTTGACCCTCGCCTTCGAGAGTGTCTGCTTGAGTCTCCCTTGCTGGGAAGGTCCCATGTTGGCAAACTCATCAATGTTGACAAGCAGGTTGTGCGTAAGCGCCATGTCGCAGTCGAACTTATTGGCAAAGTTGATGTGGTCCATGAAGTACGCCCGCAGATGTTCCGGCAGGATCCGCATGGCAAAGGTGCTTTTGCCGCAACCCTGATGTCCGATGAGAACAGGCACGCACTCATTGCCGTGCAACGGGTCCATACCCATCCAGTGTGCAACGGCCGAGCGCAACCAGACCGAACACCACGAAAGCTGTTCGGAAGTGATGCCCGGGATGCGGCCAAAGAGGTTAGCCACATGGTTCTCGCCGTCCCATGCAGGCAGCGACTCCAGATAGTCGCGAACAGGGTCGAAGCCAGGGATGTCGTTGGAGCAAATGTACTCCTCGATAAACACCTTCGACGACCGGCCAGCACCCACGCCAGACTTCATGGCATGTCGCACAATGGAATTCATAACCTCAGTCGTAACAGCCTTCCACTGTAGCGTTTTACCATTGTTGTGGGCAACAGGAGCAATTTCCGTTTTGCCACTCAGCACATTGCGTCGAAACAGGTAATTCTCATGGAGGAACGACTCAACCTCAAAGATAGTTTCCTGCATTCCTGTCATCGCCTCGGATGACCCGGAGAAAAGATGATTTTTGTCATTCATAGAAGTGAATAGATGAATAAAGGTTAATAATAGAGTAAAAAGACAGGCCTGTCTATTTATATATACTCCGTTTCCCCGTATTGTTAACCCCCATGCCAAAATAAATTTCATAATTTGCAAAAAACAATACCAAGAGGAGGTGCTTCTTTCCCTCACAAAGATGTTAAGAAGGGGAGGCTGTCTTAATAATATAATAACGCTAATTAGACATCATATGAAGAGAAGAGTTTTTTTCAGTTTTGAATTTAAGAAGGATGCCTGGCGAGCCAGTCAAGTCAGGAATATGGGGAAGGTTGACTCCTCTTCAACCTTTAGTGATAATGATTGGGAAGAGGTTCGCTTGAAAACCGACACCGCCATTAAGAAGTGGATAGATGACCAAATGTCTTATCGCTCTTGTATAGTAGTCCTTATAGGGGCTACAACCTCAACACGTAAATGGGTAAAATACGAGATCGAAAAAGCATATGAGCTTGGCAAGGGTATTGTTGGAATCCGTATTGATCGCTTGGAGGATCAGAATGGGGAGCAGACAACGGAGGGTAGCAATCCTTTCTATAGTGTGTACACATCAGACGGCTCTCGTCTTTCTAACTATGTGACTGTTTTTAAGTCGGACTATCGTTCAAGCAAATATGTTTACGATGATATAAAAGAGAACATTGAGCAACTGATAGAAGATGCTATTGATGCGGCAGGTACTTATTAATATTAATAGTTCATGTACTTCAAATACCAAATCATATTTCTTGGGGATGTAGCTAATCCTGCTTGCGAAGCCATCAAAAGGCGGTTCTACGAGAAAACCCATGAGATGGACTTACCCACAGAATCTTTCATAGAGATCTACTCTGGGAACTTTACAGCATGCTATCAGAACAAGCAACCATCTTTTGTGTATTATTTTGGAAAGAAAGACCACAATAACCTTGACGCAGACAAATTGGATATTCTGATGACCAATGGCGATGCTATCATTCCAGTCTATTTCCAAAAAGATTCGTTTCTAGAGGAGATACCAAAAGTGGCTTGGAAGATGAATGGTAAGGTTTATAGCGATGAAAAGACAGATTCTTTTGTAAACTACGCCTTGGAAGCACTTCGATTGATGCGCCAGAACCGCAAACTGTTCATCAGCTATCGTCGCAGTGATTCAACCGTTGTTGCCAACCAATTGTTTGACGCGTTGGTGCGTTGTAATTATGACGTGTTCCTTGACACCTATTCAATTGGAGCAGCTAAGAATTTCCAGGAAGAGTTACATCACCGACTCTCAGACTGCGACATTCTGATTCAACTCTATACGAAAGAGTTTAAGGTAAGTGAATGGTGCTTAGAGGAGATAACTGCAGCAAATCAGAAACAAATCGGTGTGATTGAACTGGTTTGGCCCGATATGAAGTTGGACATTCACAACCACCTTTGCGAACCTATTATACTCACAAAAGATGATTTCTTAACAGACTATACCAATCAAAATGCACTGCTGACTGATGAAACTGTGAATAAGATATCAAAAACGGTAGAGTCAGTACGAGCCCGTAATATGGCAGCACGACAGGATGGTCTTGTTGGGGAGTTCATTAAGGAAGCGCAGAAAGTAGGGCGAGTGATGATACAGGAGTATAAATACCTTGTTGAACGATTGGAAGATAACAACGTTAATGTCTTTATCCCTGCTGTTGGTGTTCCTCAGTCTTACGACTGTTTTGAATCATTGCAATTCAAATTCTTGCTAAAGAATCCCAAGACAAGAATTTATCTTATTTATGATGACTTGCGCATCAAACGTAAGTGGATAGAGCATCTTGACTGGCTTAACAAATCACTAGAAGTACAAACCATCAAAAAGAACGATTTCTCACTATGGCTACAGAACAAATGAATATCTTTCTTTCAGCCAGCATTCCAATGCCCGGGAGAGATCCAAAATATATTGGCTCTGCCGATGTGATAGCCATTCGCGACTCCGTTCTTGCTTTGGCATCAGTAGTACTCCCTTATTTTAGGCTTGTGTGGGGAGGCCATCCCTCTATAACACCTCTTATTGCACAAGTGTTGCGCCATTATGGCAAAGAGGTAAACAATCATGTAACGCTCTACCAGAGTTTATATTTTGAGCGATTCTTCCCATTGGAGAATGAGTCCGTTGCACATATTGTAAAGACAAAGGATTTGGGTGATCGAAATGATAGTTTATTCGAAATGCGTTCTCGGATGATTTGTGATAACAAGTTTGTAGCGGCATTCTTTATTGGAGGTATGGAAGGTGTTGAAGAAGAATTCAAGATGTTCACATCTTTTCATAAAAATGCTAAGATTTATCCAATTGCCAGCACTGGGGCAGCAGCAAAATTGATTTATGATACATCTCCCGCTTATTTTGATGAACGACTTGTAACAGAACTTACATATACTTCTTTATTCAAAGAATTATTGAATATAAAATAGACAGACTATGGCACATAAGACATTTATTTCATACAAATATAGCGAAGCAACTGGCCTTCGTGACCGCATTATTGAGGCGATGGGGGAAGACGCAACGTATTATAACGGTGAAACATCCGATTCCCCTGATATGTCAGATGAAAGCAATCGTAAGATACAAGAGTATTTGAAGGATTGTATGTTTCCAACTTCTGTTACTATAGTAATTATTTCTCCACATATGAAGGAGAGTCACTGGATTGATTGGGAAATATCATATTGCCTTAAAAAGATAAAACGAGAAGGCCGTACTTCTCACCGTAATGGGTTAGTGGGAGTAATTATGAAGGTTAACAATAGTTACGATTGGTTCAAGTACCGTCAAACTAATTCAGATGGTTGTTCCGTTTGCAATTATCACACAGAGAAGGTATATGACCTTATCAATGACAACCGATTTAATCAAGAACCACCAGTCTATAGCTGTGATAAATGCAAGTGTGTTAATGCATTGACTGGCTCATACATTGCTTTTGTTGAGGAGGATGATTTTTTGGCAAATATAGATAAATACATCAATAATGCCTATGATAAGAGTGAGAATGATGGAGCAGGATATAAAATATCAATAGAGTAAGATTATGATAGTAACAGAGTCTATACTTCGTTCATTAACCCCACAAGTTGGGATAGTTACAGAGGCAAGAGCTCAGATTCGCTATTTCTCCGCCTCTAATCACAACTTGTCAGTTTTTCTTTCTCATAAACATGATGAGTTGGAGCATCTAGAACGGGTTAGGTATTTGTTGGAGAAACTCAATACATCCGTTTATGTTGATTGGGCTGATCCAGAAATGCAACATCCAACAAATAGGAAAACTGCGGAGGCGTTAAAGGATAAAATCAAAAAATATGATAAGTTTATTTTTATAGCCTCTGATGCAGCTATTGATTCTGAATGGTGTAATTGGGAGATAGGCTATGGTGATGCTCAGAAATATGATACTGACAAGATTGCCCTTTTCCCTATTAAACAAGATGATCGCGAATGGAAGGGTAATGAGTATTTACAGCTTTATCCGTCAATAGAGTATTTTGACGGGACTACACGATATATTAATACAAAAGAAGTTATCCCAGAGGGATTTTATGTTAAGTACCGATACAATAATAACATAATAGTACCACTTTGGGATTGGCTTAAAAGATAATTGGTTTATCAGGGTGAGATAAGGAGATCACATGACTACAGTGTATTGTCATATATATATCAAAGGAGAGTAACCGTTTAGGAGAGTTGTTGTTGGATTTTGACTATTAGTTTTTGAATATGGAAATGACATTTGGAAAAGCTCACGATATTTGGAATCGTGTAGTATGTGGTGATAAGACTTTGACCAACGATGAGGTGAAAGCAGCTGCGCAGTGGTTCGATGATTTTAGCGCTACACTCAACGATAAAGTAAGCCAATCCAAGCAAGTGTTAGAAGAAGCTATGCAGACTCGAGATATAGATGCGATAGAGAAAAAGAGTAAAGCAAATGAATCCGACAAGCGGCAATTGGATGATTCAATAAGAAAATATGATGATTTACGAAATTGGCTCAATTTACAAAAGTAGTAGAGATACATCGGTCACTGCTCTTACGTGCAAACGGAGTTTTGATAGGGTAGTTCGGAGCTTTCAGGATTTAGTAAGAAAGCAATATGAGCGAGATTAGTGATTCAATTCAAGCGAAATGTCTCGCCTTTGGTGACAGGATAATTAAGCTTAACGACTATCTGTTAGAGCAGGCGGCTAATAAGAAACCGGGCTACAAGATGGTAAATGGAAAGAGAGTATATAATAAGTCTATTCCAGTACATCTACAAGCTGTAAGCAACCTGTGTAACCAATTGCTTCGTGCGGGCACGAGCATTGGTGCCAACAATGCTGAAGCATGTAACGCCATTAGCAAAGCAGATTTCAAGTCCAAAAGTTTTATTGCTTTTAAAGAAGCACGGGAATCTTTATATTGGATTGACCTGCTTCATCGCAATAGCTACTTGGACGATAAACAATACCAAAGCATATACGATGATGCTGAAGAATTAGTGAAGATACTGGTAACGAGGTGCAAGAAGTTGAATGAAGTAGAAGTCTAACCTCTTCCATCTTCCTTCTTACTTCAATTTACACTCTTCCATCTTCCTTCTAACCTCTTCCATCTACAGATTGTACCATCACCGTGACTTGATTGGTAGCCCAAGTGCATTTACAAAATGTGAGTATATAAATAATTTTTAGCATGAATATAGCAGTAGCAGGAACCGGCTATGTCGGTATGAGCATTGCCACTCTGTTGGCGCAGCACAATCATGTAACAGCAGTGGATGTAATCCCTGAGAAGGTGGAGAAGATCAATAATAAGATATCCCCAATCCAAGATGATTACATCGAGAAGTATTTGGCTGAAAAAGAATTAGACCTTACAGCCACACTTGATGGAGCAGCAGCCTATAAGGATGCAGACTTTGTGGTCATTGCTGCACCAACTAATTACGACCCACAGAAGAACTTCTTTGATACACATCACATCGAGGATGTTATTGATTTGGTGCTCAGCGTTAATCCTGATGCAGTGATGGTCATCAAGAGTACCATCCCTGTGGGCTATTGCCGTAGCCTGTATGTCAAGTACGCTCTGAAGTTCTTGACCGACCCTGCACTGAAGGGTAAGAAGTTTAACCTCCTGTTTTCACCAGAGTTCCTGCGTGAGAGTAAGGCCCTCTATGATAATCTATATCCCAGCCGCATCATCGTGGGCTATCCCAAGATTTTGCCTGCTGACCGTAACGCGAAGTGGGACGAGGAAAATGCCGCTATCACAGCCATTGGCAATCCCAAGGCAGAAGAGAAGGCAAAAACCTTTGCATCACTTCTCCTTGAAGGTGCAATAGGTCCTTCCAAGGATTCGCAGGTCACACCTGAAACATGGAACTTGAAACCTGAAACTGACAAAGGAATTCCTTGTCTCCTAATTGGCATGACCGAGGCCGAGGCCGTGAAGCTCTTCGCCAATACCTATTTGGCTCTTCGTGTCAGCTACTTCAACGAACTCGATACCTACGCTGAGGTTAAAGGCCTTGACTCTCAGGCTATCATCTCTGGTGTAGGCCTTGACCCACGCATTGGTACACATTACAATAATCCAAGCTTTGGTTATGGCGGCTACTGTTTGCCTAAGGATACCAAACAGCTCTTGGCAAACTATGCCGATGTGCCCCAGAACATGATGACTGCTATTGTGGAGAGTAATAGAACCCGTAAGGATTTTATTGCTGACGAGGTGCTGCGCAAAGCAGGTTATTATGAAGGCAACAGCCAGTGGAATGCCCACCGCGAGCAGAAGTGTGTCATTGGCGTTTATCGTCTGACAATGAAGAGCAACTCTGACAATTTCCGACAGAGTGCCATTCAGGGCATTATGAAGCGAATCAAGGCCAAAGGTGCAGAGGTCATTATCTTTGAACCTACAATACCCGATGGAGAATCTTTCTTTGGATCGCAGGTTATTAACGACCTTGATAAGTTTAAGACACTTAGCAAGGCCATCATTGCTAATCGCTATGATGCTTGTTTGGATGATGTAATTGAAAAGGTATATACTAGAGATATCTTTAAAAGGGATTGACCTTTCTTATTTCTTATATCTACATGTCTTAACGAATAATGAATAAAATGCTCTATCCTACTCAATTTAATCATAGAATTATATGAAAATAAGAATACGACCCGTAGTTGTTTGCTTCTCAATATTTATGGCCTTGAGTAT
>R26__coassemble_618_pt1 | contig 20959 bp, 17 predicted proteins | sample R26__metabat2_high_PE_049 | metagenome-assembled genome bin R26 | reverse complement strand
TATCGTCGCCACATTCTTCTCGGTTCCATAATCAGTCGGTGGAGCCATTCCAAGGAATTTCTTTGCCACGAAAGGGGAGCGCGTTTTTTGGTGCCGGCATAGAATTCGAACACGGCACCGACAGTTCCGCAATGGCAGTGGATGTTTAGCTCATCCCAATGCAGATATGCCCATTTCTCCTGTTTTGGAGCTGTCATGCCTATCCAGAGCAGGTCTGGGTCAGCACGATTGACGGCCCCAATCATCGCCTGGTTTTCCTCATCCGAGAACTCTGGCTTAAAGGGTGGAGAATAAGTTATAATGTCCAGATGCGGATAATCGACAGCCGCTCGTTTCCGAATCAAGGCCAGCACTTCTTCACTTGAACCAAGAAACATCACCTTACCCCTTACGTTCTCCCTCTTACATCTACCTTCAAGCCTTTCCATTTCAAAGATGAAAAGGTCCCATCCTGCAATGCGCAAGGCGGGCTGGCTCTTCGCCTTCAACCATCGGCAGGCTTTTACGATGCTGGCACCATCCGGAATCAGATAATCCCCCCTGCTGAGTGCCTCAGCAAACGCCTCGTCCTCTTGAGCCGTATTATAAGAGTGGGCATTGATGGTGTTGATGAGTTTCTTCCCGGCAGGAATCCTGTCAAGTTCTGACAGTGAGCAGACTATATTTAGCGTTTTGAGTTGAAGTGACATAAACAGGTACTATAAATACTGTTGAGTTTGTCTATATAGGAATCAGAGTCGAAGTGTTCGTAAATGTAGTTGCGTGCCGATTTGCTCATCTGTTCCAGTCTGTCCCGGTGAATATGCAGGTAAGCAATCGCATCCACGATGGATTGTGCATTTTTTACCTTGATGAGTATTCCATTCTGCCCTTCTGTTACAACAGTTGGAATACTGCCGACAGGCGTGATGACAGGAACCACTCCGTAGCTCATACATTCGAGCAGGGACATCGGTAGTCCCTCAAAGAAGGTGGGCATGGCAAGTACATCAAGGCTTTGCAGGAAAGATTTCTTTTTCTCTCCGCTGACAATTCCAGCATACACAAACTGCTTTCCGAGTGCCTTCCTGAACTGCGGCAGATATTGTCCTTCCAGCTCTTCCGCTCCTGCGATTTTCAGACAAAACGGAATATGGCGTTCTTTTAACAGGCAACAAGCCTGCAAGAGATCGTCCATACCTTTTGTTTTGGCTATACGACCAAGATAGCCCAAGGTAAGAGGAGTTGAAGCGTCTTTGTATTTGCGCTGAAAAGTCTGGGCATCTTTCAGGTCTATGCAGTTCGGCAGTGACACCACGTGTTTTGCATGGAATCTCTTTCTAAGGGTCTCAGCCTCCGTCTCACTCAGTGTGATGAAAGGCACACGCCAGGAAAACACATAGTTCAACATCTGCCGGAAAGGGAACGGGATGCTTTCGGATGTAAGATAAACCCCACCATGAATGTGTATGACCATCCTGTTCCCATTCTTGAGTGCCGCACGCATAAAGGGCGTATCTCGTATGATGCTCGGCTTCTCCAACGGGAAGTTATAATGTACGAGGGCATCAGGGTAAGTCTTTAGAAGGCGTTTCCAGTCTTTAAATCTTCGTATGACAGAATTTACCCTATGAATGCCACCCTTTTCGCCGTCCTTCCGTCCCAATTCAAAATGCACATAGTCTTGATGAGGGTTGTTCTCTATGATGAATCTCGTCACAGCGGACAAACCACTGACATTCGTCGTCGGGTCAAGTGAAGGTGAAGTGATGATAATTCGCATAACTTTAAACTTTAAACCATATCCCTTATCCCTTATCCCTTGTCTTTGTTTCGGCGAATATTCTTTCCAACTGCTCTCTGGAGAAGCGTTCTTCCTCAGGGTACAAATTTGCTTCGTGCTCCAGTATTTGGTCTATCGTCCACTTGAACTTGATGGGCTTGGCCGGCACACCACCGGCGACGCAGTAGGGAGGAACATCTTTGTTGACGACAGCCCCGGCACCAATAATGGCACCCCTACCGATAGTAATGCCGCAAAGAAGAGTTACATTCCTTCCTATCCAGACATCAGAATCTACAACCACGTCTTTATCGTAGCCTTCAGGTTTCTCCTGTTCAGTAATCGTGCGGTAAAACCTGCCAACTATCATGGCGTGATTTCCCGTCGTTACGCGCAGGCCCTCAGCCGCCCCGGAGTGTGGCTTCATGATGAAGCGAGCATTCGTGACCATGATATCGGCATTTCGCAATCCGTTGTCACCATAGAGGAACACGTTCTTTGGGTTGTCGATTCTTAGTGGAGGCATCAATGTGACGTCATCGGCAATATAGCCGAAACGGCTGCGCTTACAACAGCCGAAATAGTCTCTATAAAGGAAATAGGCACCTCTGACGAATCTGTTTGTTCTCAATATCGAGTTTAACCACATTTTTGAAAAACTTTAAATTGTATCACCAACTGAAGAAATCCATGTATTTCTTTGCACAATTCTCTATCGTATAAGCACTGCCATCTTTCATCTTCAGCGAATTCTGTCTCAATTCACATAAATGCTGATACGAATATTCCAAAGCATCCAAGTATTGCCCGACTGTGTGCCCTTCGCTCAATACACCATTCACTTTGTTCTCAATGATATCCACTGCGCCACAAACGGGTGTCGACACGATGGGCAGGCCCGCAAGGCTTGCCTCCAACAGGGTGATAGGCATACCCTCATAATCCGACGACAGACAGAACACATCTGCATGGAGCATGTAGTCACCCACATTCTTTCGCGTTCCTATGAAATGCACATTCTTTCTGGCCTTTGCCCGTATGGATTCCCCTAATTTGTTCTCAAAACCGGGACCGATAATGATCAAGTCAGCATGATAGCCTTTCTCCGTGAGCTTGCCAAAAGCCTCTACCAAAAGCCTCTGGTTCTTTACTAGATTACATCGTGCCACATGAAGATAGAGACGACTGTCTGCTGCGCTTTTATAGGAAGCCATTTCCTCCCCTGTCTCATCAAACCTGTCCGTGGGTACTATAGGTGTCCGGCCATTGGGAATGCATGCTCCTTTGATCTTAGGATAAACATCTATCATGTCGCGGTAATTGGTTTCGCTCAGTGCTATAAAACCCATTTTCTTTTGATAGCCAACCGTTTTGACAAGAAACCGGTAGAACAGAGTATCGTATCCGTTGTGAATGTCACTATGAATGGTTTGATAAAACTTCATTTTCCGATGGAGCAGCAAGATGGCCAGAATACAATAGTGCGGCATCTTATCGCCGTGCAGGTGAACGATGTCCGCCTTCTCCTTTTTTATCGCTTTGTGGATCTTGACGACTGTATGTACAGAATAGCCTTTGCCAATCCCGACATTTTTGTATGTAACTCGGGCGGCCAACTCAGAAGCATAAAACAAATCTCGTTCCGGCTCGACAGAATCATCTTTCAGTGCCATTAGAGTGACTTCATTGGCCTTTGAAAGCTCGTTTGACAGGTCAACGGCAAAACGTTCTGCGCCACCAGGACGAAGGTTAAATACAACTTCAAGGATTTTCATAACACTTCAGATAGTCATCTGCAATCGTCTCCCACCCCATATCCTTCATCCATACTTCCTTGATATGAGTTCTCATCGCATTTAGTTTTTCTTTGTTTGAATGTAATGCTATGATGCCATTTGCCAAGTCGTTCACATCACATGGATTTACAACTATTCCTGTCTTATCGTGTTGAACAGCAACTGCAAGAGCCCCCACATTGGTTACAACCATTGGTACACCTAATGTGAAGGCTGTTTGAATAACACCGCTTTGTGTCGCATCCTTGTATGGACAAACTCCAAATTCACAAGCCCGAAGCATGCCTGCCAATTCTCTGGTACTTATATAGCGATTGATGATTCTCACATAGTCCAGCTTCCTGTATGGCTCAATGTCGAAATAGTATTTCCCGCCGCCGGCTACCACCAACATCAGTTCTGGATAACGGCCATGCACCATCTTCATGGCCTCCAAGAGGTATTCTACGCCCTTGTATTCTACGATCTGCCCGAAAAAGAGGATGAACGGCCTGTCGCTCTGGAATGGCAGTGGGTCAACATACAGTATGCTGCTATACATCCCCAGTTTGCTGATATATATATGGTTATTAGGGACATGATAATAGGATGCGAATGCTGAAGACTGCCTATCGTTGAGTAGCACCAATTTGGGAATCTTCTTGAAAGCCATTTTCCTATCCCACTCTGCCCTTTTGTTTGTATGGCCTGAGTGTCGGAAAGGGTCATGAACGGTCAATACCAGTTTCTTTTTTGCCTGATATAACAATTTCTGTGTCAGGCAAGGCGGGTTGGTTAAATGAATGACATCCGGCTTCTGCTTCAAAAAATGCATGACCAGTCTTACCATCAATAGCAGGTTGGCGGGATGAAACTTCTGCTTGTGCCTTTGATTGACGACGTAAACATGCGAAAGGTCGAGGATGTTGCGGAACTCATGGAACTCCTTGTATATTTCCCTTGCGGGATAAATACCTGTATGCGGATACAACTCTTTTAAGTCTATGAGTGTTGAACGCTTGCTGAACGATGCTACACAGATGTAGTATCTCACGTCATGGCCTCTGCGTTGCAATTCCCCTATCAACGGGAAATCGCAATCGGCATAAAAAGGGGAACTATAATATATGATTTTCATTGAGCATTGAACATTGTGCGGTGGCAAATTCTTCACTCTTCACTCTTCACTTTTCACTCTTTTCCGTCTCCATACAGCCATACGAAGCAATTCCTGATTCGGAAGTAAATCCCGTCGATGAGGAAGGCGAAGAAATAGATCAGCGGCATGTCCCAGTGACGCCCGTGTACTGCAAAGTATGACGCGAATGCTTCCTTGATGCTTTCCTTGCTGACAAATCTTCGGTTATAATGTATAAACAGGATAAAGAACGCCCTGTTTGTAGTGTAGATGTCCGGTTCCTCTGCAAAATACCGATAAGCCCAGTTCAGCAATGTTATCTGAGCCCTCAATTTGCGTTCTGCTATTTGGCGAGAATAGTCGGGGGTGATATTCTGCGAACTTTGCCGCCAACATACTCTTGCATTGGGCACTGTGTACATACCCTTTCTGCCAGAGAACACAATCCACGCTGCCACATCGCTGCCCCATGCCAAATCATATTTCGGGAAGCCGTCCATTTGTTCATAGACTTTTCGTGAGAACACATTCTCCACGACAAAAGCTGTCAACCGCCCTGAATTCTTGCCACGGTAGAAACGATAGGCCGGAAGCACTGCCGGATAGTCTTGTTTCCGCTTTTTAAACGCTCCACGCTCGTTTATTATATCCACATTGAAGTGATAGACATCATAATACCCCTCCGTCTTCTCTATCTGCCGCAACAGTTCCTCCACACAATTCGGCTCCATCACATCGTCATCACTGAATAACCAAATATAAGGCTCTTCCCGGCTCATGGCGATGCACCGCTCCCATTGCGCTACTAAATCTTTGCCGCCAAGATTGGTGTCAAACCGCTGATAAACCAGATTTACTTTGTCTTTGTATTGCTCCACGATACTGCCTATAGGCTCAAGGCTACAGTCGTCACCCACATACAAAGTGAAGTCCTTGCACGTCTGCATGGCGATAGAGTCAAGCGCAGCGGGCAGGAATGTAGCCTTGTAGGCCGGGATGACGATGGCAAGTCGGTGGGTCATAGTTGCTGTCTGCGAGTCAGTTTCTTTCGTTTCATAATTCTCCGTAATACGGCTTTCAGCATGAGCCTGCGCTTTTTAGACTCTATCATCTTCATGGTGCTGCCAAGCAGGAGCATCGTTGGATAAACAGACCCTAACTCTCCCGTACCTATTGAGTAAAACAGGTACAGAGAAAGGATAGACACTCCCAAGCCTGTCAGTTTCTTCCGTCTTTTACGATTCCTCCAAAAATAGAGGAAAATCGCGGTATAGAAAGCCGCCCATAAAAACAGACCGATGATGCCTCGTTCAAGCAAAGTCTGCAGGATAACACTTTCCACGCCATAGAGACCGCGGACTGACTCTGGATCCTCAGTGTATATATGTTCCCAATATCCTTTTCCCAACCCTAACCATTCATGTCCTTCTGTGTGGATCGCAACAACCATGTATTGGGACATTCGCAATTGGAAAGAGCTTCCACTTGTCTCACTGTTTTCTGCGAAAATGTCAGTCACCTGGTTGACTTTTTCCTCCACCGCAGGAATGGTAAGGTATGATAACATCATGAGCATCATGGCAACGATGCCGTACATCACATTCCTGCTCAGTTGGAAAGTCCACATATAGTAGCAGGCTATTGCCAGTGCAGCACTCATCCATACGGTGCGACATCCGCAAGCCAATATTCCGAACATACAACATGCAATGGCAATAATAAAATCCCTTTTGTTTTCTAATCGCCGATACCAGCCATGCAAATGAAGCAATAATATGGCAGCACATATATAGCCATAATCAAAACCATACTGAAACATTGACTGTACCCTAAAACGGTCATTTTCCGTATAAATATCACCCAGAGCGACATCTCCATATCTTATTGTCTTGCCTTCGGTCACAGCATTGACAAAGATGGCGCTCTTATATATATAATTGAGCACGCCAAAGAATGTCAGCACAATCAGGCAATACAATGAAACCTGCAATATAGGCTTTAGTGATTTTTCATTCTTGACAGCCCAGAAGGCATAGACGATGGCAAAATACTTGAACAGAAGTTCGTACTCAATCGTTTCTTTTAGGCTTGTATATGGGCTTGTCAATGCTGCCAACAGTGCCGAGAGACTAACTATCAGAAGCGGAATCCACAGACAGGGTGTGTGTTGCAATCTGTTGACATGTCGTGGCAGATCTCTCCATTCTGACAGCAGGAAGGCCACTTGCAGCAGTAAGTTAGCCTTGTGCAAAGGAACAACGGGTATATCCACCAGCGTCAGCGTCATAGCCCCCATGACGAGCATTGCCGCCTTCCATTCTCGCTTCACGTAGAACATCAGGCCACAGCACACCAGCGTGACAATGATGGCTACTATCCTCATTACTTTACAATTTTATTGATTCTGATTTTCAACCTCTCACACTTCAGCCTTACGTAAGCCACTGGCAGCAAAAGATACGACAGCCGGTTAGATTTCAGTGTGTCATTTTTGAGTTGGATATCCTTTTTCAACAGTGCCATTTTGAGGATAAGGGTTGTGAGATGTACGCGCCGGCCTAATGACAGCGGCTTGCATTGCCCATTCATCACCACCCCGGCATAGTAGCGGTAGATATCCTCCCCCCAGTCATCGCCTTTCCTCCGCCCTGTTAGTATGATTCCGCTCTCCAATATACGGTAGCAACCCGTCTTTTCCGGCAACCAGATGAAGTCACCCATCATGGCGGCACTCAATGTAAGGGCAAAATCCATCTTTATGGGACAGTTGGCGAAGGATTCAGATTTCCATACCTTATAGCGGTACATGCTGGTGAGCACCATGATGTAGTTGCCGTAACGGAGCAGCGTAGGCAGGTTGTCACCGGAATGGGAACGGCCAGGATAATCTTTTATAAATGGTCTGCTTATCGGATTCCCTTCACCATCAATGGCCTGAAAGTTGGTATAGACTAATGTAGCCTGGGGATTGGCGTCTAAGGCATCCGCCTGCTTTTGCAGTTTATGCGCGTCGGTCCAATAGTCGTCACCCTCACATAGGGCGACATAGTCTATCTCATCTGTCACTTCCCGATAATATTTCAGTCTTAGCTTCTTAATACTATAATGATTGTATTTCAGCAGATAAACTGCAAAATAGCAGTGCGTGTTTTCCTGATGGCGAGCCAGCGTCAGGTGGTAGTCATCGGTTTCCTTTGTCCACTCTGTGTCAAAGTGGTCGTTCAGGTATTGTTTGATAACCTCTGGCTCCCCGTCCGTGCTGGCATCGTCCATGATGAGACAGACGAACGGAAAGCTCGTCTGCTGCATGCAAAAGCCATCCATAGTATCCTTGATATAGGATGTCTGGTTGTAAGTGTTACACCACACAGACACCTTAAAGTGACTTATAGTTTGAACTTGTGCCATTATACTATTATCTTTTCTTCAGAATATCTATAATCTCTTTATATTCATTCATCTTGAACAGCTTGCAGCAGGCGAAAAACACTGTCGCCCCTACAGCAATTTGCATGGGAAGTACAATCCAGTAGCTCTGGGGCAGGAACTTCAGGAACCAGACCGGCAGGGCGATGGCTATAGCCAAAGCGTAGGAGGGGGCAATGTCGCGCAACTGCATCCAAGAGCTATATCCCAACAGGCGGCCTGAGTAATGTGAGTTGAGGAAGTAGGCTATGATGCCTATCACGAGGTTCGCCCACAACATGGGCATGATGCCTACGAAAGCACCGATGAACAGGGGCAGCAAGATGATGATTTTCTTTATGACCTCAAGTCCGAGGAACAGGTCGCTGCGCCCTTGCACCTGCAGCATGTTCAGGTTGATGGCATGCAGCGGATAGAGGCTGTAATTGATGCAGATGAGCGGCAGGTAGGTGGAGGCCTCATGCCATTTTGGCCCTATCATGCAGTAGATGAGTGGTTCGCTGACAGCACCGAGAGCGAACAAAGCCACGGTAGTGATGAACATACTCATGCGGATGATGCGGCGGTAGGCAGATGTCATACGTTCCTTGTCGTCCTGAATACTGCTCAGCACAGGATACGTCACTCGTTCTACTACGCTTGTCAAGTTTGACGAGCACAGCCCAGCATAGTGCTTTGCTCGGGTATATTGCCCCAACGTTGCAGGGCTGTAGAATTTTCCCACCACCACCTGGTGCAGTTCTTTCCACACTGCATCCAGGAGTACACTCACCATCATTTTCCACCCGAAGCCAAAAAGGTCGTGGAAACTATCCATAGAGAATCGCACTCTGGGCATCCACTTATTATAAATATAAAACAGCATGGTGGACACGGCTTGTGAAGTGAGTTGCTGGGCAACCAATGCCCAGACGCCGAACCCCGTCAGAGCCATGACGATGCCCACAATGCCGCTCAAAGCCGTAGCAACAATCGTTATCTTGGTCTGCGTTTTGAAGTCGATGCGTTTGGTGAGGCGCGTCTGCTGCACCATGCCCAAAGCCCCGATGATTAGCCCTAACGAAGAGACCCGTACCAGTGGGATGAGTTCTTCGCGCTCGAAGAAACCGGCTATCAGGGGCGCACAGAGGAATGTTACCCCGTAGAGCAGCACGCTCATCGCGAGGTTGCAGATAAATACGGTGTTGTAGTCATCGTCGGTGGCATCCTTCTTTCGTATCAAGGCCGTGGTGAAGCCACCATTGACAAGTGCTGTGCATATCACCGTGACGATGCCCACCAGTCCCAGCAAGCCATAGTCGTCGGGCGACAGCAGTCGGGCCAGTACAATGCCCACCGCGAACTGCATGCCATAGCGTGCGGCATTGTCCAATGCCGACCAACCTAAACCCTTTACCGTCTTATCTTTCAGCGATTCTGCCATTCCTCAAAGCGTGTTCTTACCAATAACATCCGTTATCAACCTTCGAGCCGTTCTTGATTCTCTCGTTGTTGTTCGGACGTATCCAATATTCGTTGATCACACTGCTGTACTTAGGCTGCTGGGAGACCCACCGTTCGCCGTAAACGCCAAAGAGCATCTGCGTCCATCCTGCGAGGTGGATTGCCACCTTTCCCCGGCGCTTCACATGCGCTGCCAGGCTCATGCCGTAGGCGCCACATCCGATGATGGCCGCATCGTATTCGCATCGGTCAATCTCGTCCTCCATGTAGTGCAAGGCCTCAAACCAATCTCCGAACAGGGATGGCTCGCCTGCCAGCGTCTGTACGGCCTTGATGCAGATAAGCTCCTTGAACTCGGGCAGCACCTCGGGGTTGGTGAACAGCCGCTCGCGGTTATTCTCATATTGGTGCCTGATGCTCTCCACAAATGGGTGAACCACCACGACACGCTTGCCTTTTAGCCATTTCGTCCAAGGATTGCGAAAAAGCCACGGCGCATAAAACGCATCCAGATTCACCTTGACAGCCCCACGCCAGTAGTGCGCCAGATACTGCTCGTTGGGTATATACGATGCAAGTATGTCAATCATTTGGCAGTCTTCCAACGCCTGCATTCCGAAACGGTCGGCAATTTCTGCGTCGAAAGGAAACACCCCGGAAAGAGTGTACAGCCAGCGGTTAGCTGCGCGTTCAGGGATGGGAACATCGCCGCGAATCATGGATATGTACAGCCTCCATCCAGCCTTGTTTCTGCACAGATAGGACCTCAGCGCCTGGTCGAACTCTGTCGTGCCCCATTTTGACAGCATGAAGCCCGATGTCCCCTTTCTGTTAAGCATTTCCAGAATGAGGTCGTTGCCGTCTTGATTCATAATATCGCAATAGGCCTCCGTAATATATTCCGGATGCCTGATATGATATAACTTGCGTGCAACCTTCAACATAAATGTCAAGATTGGTCTATTTACGGGCTCTACGTACATTTTTTTACTTTTAATACTCTATGCCTCCGATTTAATGTTCTCAAATCTTGAAGGGTATTTGCCTTGCCACCAATATTCTTTGGTAGGATGGTAGCCGATGAAGTGTTCAAACTCCTCACGCTCACCCACATGAAAAATGATCTGAGTGAGGAATTCAGCATTTTCGTTGCCTTCCATCACAATCCATTCCTTGTGCTTGTCATACACGAAATCCCAGCCAACGTAGCGCAGGGTAGGCACGCGCTCAGCCATTTCGATGGCTTTCTGGCAAAGCTGGCGCCAACGTGGAATCCTAATTCCCTTGATGGGGATATGAGTGCCTGGATGGACAAGGATGGTTCTCCCAAACTCGTCTGCCCCCGGCGAATCAACAACGCCCGTGCCGATGTTGATGCCTGCCAAGATGCTACCAACTGCTCCCGCAGCAATAAAATTGCCCCCAGTTCCGATGCGAATACAAGGATACCACATACGTATATCGCCATCGCCAAAGTTGATGGTGTACATCCGTACGCTATTGACACTGGCAGGATGAAGCATAGCCATCTCCTCGCCTTGCTCTATCAGTTCCTCCACCAGTACGCCATTATCGGTGCCACTATTCCAATGACCGTTTTCGGTCTCTATTTCTGTAAACAACTGGTTGAAAAGTGCATGGAGATCCGCATCGCCAACCTCCACTTTGCGGACTCCCATCGACTGTCCGAGTCCGACGGGCTTGACTACAAACGAGGGATGATGCTGACAAAAGGCAGCAAAGGCCGGAAAGTCCTGCTCGCTTTCGAGTAGCAGCACTTCGCGCTTGTAGGCATCCTTCAGCAGTTGGTAGGCATGCCACTTGTTGCGGAGCAGATGCATGTCCTCCTTCTTGTTCAGATAGTCTATATAGAGGAACCGCCCCCTATATGTGAGATACTCGCGTTTCTTTTTGTCCGAAGCTCCTAACAGTTCGTTGAAGAACTCCTCGGTTGTGCCGATACCATATTGCCAGTAGTCGTAAGTAGCAATGGCAAACATATCCTCTATGCTCCTGCCGCCCGCTATATCGGGCCTGATTTTGGCACATGTTTCCAACTTCTGCTTAATGTCTTGGATGATCCACTGATTGTAGATTTCTGGATAAGCTGCTACAATCTCACGGCCTGTGCGAATCTGATAGGCCTCGTCTTCACTTGCGTAAAGTTTCATGAATTCGTTTTTCTATTTGCAGAACAGGTTGTCAAATTCACGGACTTTCTCAATAATGAGTTCCAAGTCATCATCGGTAATGGACTGATGAATTGGAAGGTTCAGTGTGTGGTCCGCGGCATAATCTGCATTCGGGAAATCACCGGTCACACCATAGCCAGGCACACGATGGAGAGGATAATATCTATATGTCGTATAGATGCCATTCTCTCGCAGGAATCTCGCAAACTCGTCACGCTTGCCGTTCTTAATCTGAATGTGATAGAAATAGTAGGATGTCTCTACATAATCAGGCAGGACGGGGGGCAGTTCAATCCATGAGAATGGCTTGAGATGCTCATTATAGTATTGATGTATCTCTGCTCGCCTTTTCATATATGCAGGCAGTTTCTTCAGCTGTTCCAATGCTATAGCAGCCGTTATATTGTTCATAATGGCACGATGACCAAAACAGGAGATATCGAACTCCCACCACTTCTGAGCTACGGTGTTTGAATAGCCGCTCTTGGCTTCCAAGCCAAAATAAAGCCAACGGTCTGCCTTATGGCGAAGTTCTGGTGTATTGAAATGAAGCATGGCTCCATCTCCGCAAACCAGAATCTTCATGGCATCAAACGACCACATGCCCATGTCGCCGATGGTGCCGACGGCCTTCCCCTTATAGAAAGAGCATACGCCCGCGTTGGCATCTTCGATGACTTTTATATGATGCTTCTTACAAAGTGCCATGATTTCATCCATTTCACAAGGGATTCCTCCATAATGCAGAAGCAAAAGGGCTTTTGTCTTGGGCGTAATGACCTTTTCAATATCTTCGGCACGGGCATTCAGCGTGTGAGGGTCCACATCGCAGAGCACCATCTTGGCACCATGAGCACAAATGGCATTGCCGGCTCCAATAAAACTGATGGTAGGGAGAATGACTTCGTCGCCGGGGTTTATATCCAAAAGTTGCATGGAGGAAAACAATCCCTCGCTGCAGCAGGTAGTCGTCAGAACCAGGTCTTTTGAAGATTTAATATGCTCGGCATACTTCTCTTCAAATTCCGCTACCAGTTTGCCTTTCCCAATCCAATTGGATTCAAAGACTTTTTCAAGAGCATCAAGCTCTTCTTTTCCTAGTGATGGCTGAAAAACATTAATCATAGTATTCTTGTTTTGTATTGTTATGCAAAATGGTAACGGTTCAACATATCGTGTATCTCGTCGCGCGAACAGTACATCATCACGTCAATGATGCTCAAGTCGGGGACAAACTCGTCACAGCGTTGCTTGTAGCAGATGTCATCGTTGCGACGCAGGAATTGAAGGTTGATGCCCATCTCGCGGAAAGTTTCTTTATCGTAGTACTTCGTTCCTGTGATAGAGTTGATATAGTTGGTAATACCGAAGTGCTCACAAGCACGACGGATGACTTCCGGAGCCCTGCAGTCCCAGCGGGCTGATACCTCAGAGAGCAATCTGATTTCCGTTTTGATGCCCAGATAGTCGGACACAGCCCTCAGTTGTTTGACGAGATAGCGTGTCAGGTCAGGCTCTTCGTCCAACAGGATAGGCTTGATGACCTCCATCGCCTCGTTGTAATGCAGTGCTTTTTTGTAGTAGTACTCTAACACCCGGCACATTTTGTCAGCACGTTTAAGGTTGACCACACGGCTCGTCTCACAGATGAGGTGAGTGCAGGAAGCATGGCTGATTTCAATACCGAAGTACTGCGGCTGTCCCCCTTGCCCCAAAATGTGATTGTGGTAAATCCTACTGTTCTGGATAAAGTGAGCATTGTCGGCAACTAAAAACAAATCAACGGCATTAATGAGCTGCCAATAGCCGATGTATGGGAAGAAGTACGGCTGCCAGATGGCTATATGTTTTTTTCCTTCAATCATAACACAAAACACATTGTTTTCAATTTGTTATCGTCGCTATGGATGACGCACATCTTGCGGTCATCCACTTTGTTGGTCACGGGAGCACTGCTGGTGCGAAACACGCCGCTGTCGAAATAGCGGTCGTCCATGCACAGCATCATGCCGCACACATACTCGTCGTAATGCCTGCCCTCCCATACGCAGGGATAGGTACGCTGGTGAATGAAAGGCTGGAGAACAGATTCCTCCCGGCGGGTGAGATTCGTTCTCCACGTCTCCTCATCGGTCATCACACCGGCATAAAGCCCAACACTCTTGCCCAGGTCGTAGGGCTTCAGAATGTATTTATCCTTGTGTGCCAAGGCATCCTCCCACACATCCTTATACCTATTATTATATATATAGGTGGGGATAGTGTGCTGGCGCAGGAATGTTGTTTCCTCTTCCGTGAGGCACTGCTGTGTGAAGTCATCGACGAAGATGAGACTGAGGAAGCGCTTGTCGTGAGCGAGGAAGATGGTGCGGAAGTCGTTGAGCATTCGCGCGTCTATCATGGCCTGTAGGGTCTCCATGCGGAACGACAGCAGGTCGTGCTGGTTGAGTGCGCTCAGCACTACGGCATCGTGGCTCCACTGGTCGATGTGCGCTTCCACCTCAGCGGCCTCATAGATGGTCACCTCATGGCCGTAGTACTCATAGAACTTGGTGTAGAAGGTACTTTCGCTCCCGCGGTCGCCGCTCTTCAGCACATAGACAGGACTATTTGCGGGGATGGCGTCCCGCATGTAGGTCAGCAGTTCGTTGTAGCGGTTCTCCCAAGAAGCGTCCGGATGCTCGGCCATGAACAGCTCTGCCTTGACCACCGAGGGATAGTTGGCCCAGATGCCGTGTCCGAAGAAGCGGCTGGTGATTTCCACCAGCAGCAGCCGTCCGTCGTCGCTGATGAGATAGTCAGGACGGTAGGCTCCAGCCCGGAAGGGATAGCGGCTTTGACGGTCCAGGATTTCCATCACTTTTTCGTCCAAGGGCATGTACAGTGGCACCCACTCGCGATAGTGCTCCGCCATATAGACGATACACTTATAGAGCAGCGCCTGCATGCGCCGTAGTTCATCACGCCGCTCCGATGTAATCAGCATCGGGCGGTCGTGATACCACTTGTGATAGTAGGCTGTTTTGTCAGCAAACAGCTGAAAGCAAACGTCTTGACAATTCATAACGTATAATCAGGCTACGCCATGAAGGCGGTAGCAAATTCTTCACTCTTCACTCTTCACTTTTCACTCTTAAAGAGTTTCGACTGGTATCCCAAGCACTGGAAGCCGTTGCGGTTGATGATGGGGATGATGTCCGTAGGTACTTTCAACTGGTTGCGCACCCAGAAGCAGATGCTCGTTGACATGCCGATGGTGTCGGTATATTTCATCAGTCGCTGGATGTTCTCGATCGAGAGCGCACGGTTGGGGGCGGTGCGTCCGCGCTGCTTGCGGTGGTCGGCGTTCTTCGGGCTGATGTAGTCCATGTAGAGATCGCGCTCCATGGTCTTGTCGAAGTAGCCCAGCCATTGTCCAAGCTGTGCCAGGTTCTCCATGCAGGCGGTGAGGAACTCCGGCTTGTAGTTCACGATGCCGGCATCGTGGAGCATGTCGAAGAACTCCTTGATGTGCTCGTCGGTGAGGTAAGGCACGAAGATGGGCTGCACCAGTGCTGAATTGGCCTGTATGCCGCGCTCCTGGCACATTTTTACTGCAGCCAGACGATCTTCGATGGGAGCGGCGTAAGGTTCCAGCAGGTCGCGGAACGGCTTGGGCATGATGCTCACCGAGGTGTTGAACTGCATCTTGTCTTTCAGTTGCTCGAAGAGGTCGAGGATGGTCTCGCCCTCGTCCTCTACCAAGAGGTGCTTGGTACCGGCTTTCGAGGCAATGAAGAGGCGGGCGTTGCTGTTGGGGTAGCGCTTGAAGTGGGCAATGAACTCGCGCAGGATGCGGTGGGCAATGCCGGTGTAGAGCGTAGGCTCCTGCAGGGCCTCGGTCTTGGGCGTGAAGTAATAGTAGTGGTTCCAGTTCTTGCCACGGCTCAACTCTACAATCTGCTGCTCTATCTCCTTCTTCTTCTCGGGTGCTTCGACGATGGCTTTGGCCAGTTCCTGTAGCAAGCGGTTACGTTCCTGAACATCCTCTTTCGTCACGGCGTCGGGGGTCTCACTGCATGCTCCGTTCATCTCTTCCAAGAGTTTGCGAACATAGAGGTGGTAGTTCTCGTAGGCAACCAGCTTCTGTTCGTGTACACCGTCGGTCACCAAGCAGTACTGGCAACCTACGTGGCAGCCTTTGATGGGGTTCACCTCAAAGGTCAGCGTCGGGCAGCGGCCGGTGTAGTTGTGGATTTCGGTCTCCACGGTGTCGGGGTCGCAGTCCTCTAAGTAGAGCACTGACTTGGGGATGACGGTGTGCTCCTCCAAGCGTTTCATAAACAGTTTCGACCCTCGGATGAGCCCTTGCAGGGTTTCCTCAGAGGGTTCAATGGTGACGCCGAGTTGCTTCAGATACTCGGCATCGACAATCTGGGGCTTGAAGTCCTTTAGGTTGTAAGCGTCAGTCTCATGCTCGTAGAGATTGCGCATTTCAATGGGCTGTTTCATGTTACTATAATATTATTTTTTCAATCTTCTCTCTTTGACGTTTATATCAACAAGCTTGCTGGTCTCTCTTAAAAATCAGCTTGACCGTCATCCAGAGGATGCGCAGGTCGAGCCATAGGCTCCAGTGCTGCATATACCAGATGTCGCGCTCCACGCGGCCTTCCATCTGCCACAACTCACGGGTCTCGCCACGGAAGCCCGTCACCTGTGCCCAGCCGGTGATGCCGGGCTTGACGAAGTGGCGCACCATGTACTTGTCTATCAGTCGGTCGTACTGCTCCGTGTGGGCCAGCATGTGGGGGCGGGGCCCCACGATGCTCATGTCGCCGCGCAACACGTTCCAGAACTGGGGCAACTCGTCGACGCTCGTCTTGCGCATGAAGTTGCCGAAGGGGAACTTGCGCGGGTCATCCTTGGTGGCCTGCTGGCTGTCGGCGGTGCTATTCACGTGCATAGAACGGAACTTCCAACACCAGAACTCGCGCCCGTCGAGCCCCGTGCGCCGCTGGCGGAAGAAGATGGGACCAGGGCTCTGACGCTTGATGATGATGGCGATGAATGGCAGCAACAAGACTGTGGGTGCCAGGAAAATGGCAGACAGTAGGATGTCGGCCAGACGCTTAAACAGTCTGTTCAGCGGGTCCTCCAATGGACTGGAGTAGGTGCCCATCACTTCCAGGTCGTCCATCTGCACAGGTTGCAGGTTGAGTTTTTCTTCTGCCGTAGTCACATAGTAGAATTTTATCATCCGGTGCCGGCACAGGCTTGCTGTCCGCTCTATGAGCTGTCGCTCTCGTCGCGGGGCACACAGATAAACCTCGTCGCCCAGGCGCAGGTCCTCGGGGTGCCCCAACAGCGAGAGGAAGTCGCTGGTAGAGACATAGCTGCTATGCAGCTTATAGCCGTAGGATGGGATGCTGAGAATGCGCTGGTGCAGTCGCTGCAGCTCCTCGTCGGACCCGACGAAAGTGACTGTACGCGTGTTGAAGCCCTGCCTGCGCAATTGTTTCAACGCCTCGCGCTCAATAAAGCGTAGCAGCATGATCACAGTCCATAAGGTCAGCCCCATGAAGAACAGCTGCCATCCTATATGATACAGGAACCCGACGGAACGCAACAACAGGTATGACAGCAAGACCTGTGCCGCCACTAACAGGGTGCCGCGCCGCAGGATGTCGCCAGCCCCCACCATCCGCTGATGGATGGTAGAGGAGAACCAATACTCAGCCAGCACCATGCTCATGGTGCATATTCCCCAGAATAGGCGATGCTTGTCGTCAGTCCATTCCTCAGCATCGGGAATAAAGTCTGTCACAACAGGCAGCAGCAGCCACAGTGCCACAAAATCAAGCGCAATGACTGTCCACTTGATGAGGCGATTGGTCTGGTTGTGATTTTTAATTCCCTTCATTTCACTCTCAGAAAAGCTGTTGGTATATAGGCTGTCGAAACAAGTCCCACCTGTGATAATGTGATGACCACACGCTGCTGGCCCGACACACGGGCAACCCGCCCCTCAACTCCCCTGAACGGGCCGTCGATGACCCTGACCGTCTCGCCGCCCTTGAAATGACACTGCGACTCAGCTACGAATTTCAAGTGCTCACTCTGGTTGCAAGTGGCAATGATGAAATTCTCCATTTCCCTGCAGGAAACGGTCAACGGAGGATTCTTCCGGTTCTCGTCCTGCTCGAAATGGTTATAATAATAGGAGAGGAAGGAAATGGGGGGTGTGTTTTTGATATACTCACTGGCCTTGTCCTCAGTGGTATATACAAAAAGAAGGTTCGGGATCAACGTCTCCAGAACCTTCTCTTGTTTGCCGTTTACCAGCTTGCAAGCAAAGCGCTTGGCAATGTAGGCAAATGTGCCGTCGGCTACGATGTAGTCAAATGCCTTGTCTTCTCTGCCGTATGAAGCACGGAACACAAACCAATGCTTGTCGGGGGTAGGCACATATCTCACCGACACCCCTGTTTGTGAGCTTTTAGCTTCGGGGATGATATCAGGGGCAAACCTGACACTCGGAGGATTTGCCTGGCCTCTTCCAGTTTCCACATTAGACAATGTGCTCATATCGGACCTTTTTCCCCACTTCCCACCTTTGGCGGAATCGCCTTGCGGCTTTACCGATGCTGCCCGCCTCGTTCGGCTTCATCCGAAGACTTCGCCTCTCTCGGCACGGCGTGAGCTGTTCTGTTTTCAGATAGCCGCTTAAAACGACAATCGCCCAACAGAGAATGGGGGAAATCGTTACAAAGGTAGCAAAAAAAATCAAGCAAGACAAAAAAACTTCAATTATTGTGGATTTTAAACAAATTAGTTGTTCTTTTTTGCGCAAATAACTGTCAAAAGTGACGACCCGAAGATAGTCAGGTTGTCGAAGTCCTCCTGCTTGGCTTGGCAATGACCCCTTCGTTACGCTCCATTTCCTCCAGCCTGCTTTCCTGTTTCCACACGGATTCGCTGCGGGCTTTGTCAAACCAAATGATGGATTGCCACGGCCCGTTTCTGGGCATTTACACCAGTGCCGAAAGCAGAAGAGGAGAAAAAAGATAGTCGGAGTGCTATGAGTGCCGTAGGAAGGCGACAATCGGTGCAAGGCTGTGACATTGTCTTAACAAAAACTTTCTCGAAAATCTTGCTGGAATCGTGCAAGATACAGAGTAATACACTATCTTTGTGCCTTGATATTCGTACTTTTGGACTTTTGGACGTACTTTTGTTTTGAAAAACACGAATAAATTTGTTTTTTCGCGTTCCTTTTCGTACCTTTGCGCGGAAAAAAACATTTACGCATGGAAAAACAATTCAAGAGAACGACCATTACGTCCGCTCTGCCTTATGCCAACGGACCAGTACATATCGGACACCTGGCCGGCGTCTATGTGCCTGCCGACATCTATGCGCGCTACCTCCGTCTGAAGGGACGTGAGTGCCTCTTCATCGGCGGCAGCGACGAACACGGCGTGCCCGTCACCATACGTGCCCGCAAGGAAGGCATCACCGTGCAACAGGTGGTGGACCGCTACCACACGCTCATCAAGGACTCGTTCGAGCGCTTCGGCATCTCGTTCGACGTCTACAGCCGCACCACGAGCCCCACGCATCACAAGCTGGCGAGCGACTTCTTCCGCAAGCTCTACGACGAGGGTAAGTTCGTGGAGCAGGTGACGGAGCAGTTCTACGACGAGCAGACCGGCCACTTCCTCACCGACCGCAACATCAAGGGCGAGTGCCCGCGTTGCCATGCTCCCGAGGCTTACGGCGACCAGTGCGAGAAGTGTGGTGCCACCCTTTCGCCCGAGGAGCTCATCAATCCCTACAATGCCGAGACGGGCAACCCGTTGGTCCGCAAGGCCACGAAGCACTGGTACCTGCCCCTCGACAAGGACCAGCAGTGGCTGGAGCAGTGGATTCTGGGCGAGCACAAGGAGTGGCGGAGCAACGTCTACGGGCAGTGCAAGAGCTGGCTGGACGGCGGTCTGCGCCCCCGTGCCGTGACGCGCGACCTGGACTGGGGCATCCCCGTGCCCGTCGAGGGCGCCGAGGGCAAGGTGCTCTACGTGTGGTTCGATGCCCCCATCGGCTACATCTCGAACACCAAGGAGCTTTGCGACGCACGGCCCGAGCTCGGTCCCTGGGAGAAATGGTGGAAGGACCCCGAGACGCGCCTCGTGCACTTCATCGGCAAGGACAACATCGTGTTCCACTGCATCGTCTTCCCCGCCATGCTCCGCGCACACGGCGAGTATATCCTGCCCGACAATGTCCCGGCCAATGAGTTCCTCAATCTGGAGGGAAACAAGATAAGCACCTCGAAGAACTATGCTGTCTGGCTCAACGAATACCTCGACGAGCTGCCCGGCCGTCAGGACGAGCTGAGGTACGTCCTCACTGCCAATGCACCCGAGACGAAGGACAATGACTTCACATGGGACGACTTCCAGGCACGCTGCAACAACGAGCTTGTGGCCGTCTACGGCAACTTCGTGAACCGCGCCCTGCAGCTCACGCAGAAGTACTACGAGGGCCGCGTGCCCCAGTGCGGCGAGCTCAACGACTATGACCGCCAGACGCTTGCCGAGTTCAAGGACGTGAAGGACCGCCTGGAGCAACTGCTCGAGGGCTTCAAGTTCCGCGAGGCACAGAAGGAAGCGATGAATCTGGCACGCATCGGCAACAAGTACATCGCCGACTGCGAGCCGTGGAAGGTGGTCAAGACCGACCCCGAGCGCGTCAAAACCGTCATCTATCTGAGCCTGCAGATCACGGCCAATCTTGCCATTGCCTTCGAGCCGTTCCTTCCCTTCAGCAGCAAACGTCTCCGCCAGATGATTGCCATGGACTGCTTCTCGTGGGAAGACCTGGGCCGCACCGACATCCTTCCCGCCGGCAAGCAACTGCCCAAGCCCGAACTGCTCTTCACCAAGATTGAAGACGAGACCATCGCCTTCCAGAAGAAGAAGCTGGAGGACATCGTCAAGGCCAACGAGGAGGCGGCTTACAAGGCTGCTCCCGTGAAGGACATCATCCCGTTCGAGGACTTCGAGAAGCTCGACATCCGCGTGGGCATCGTCAAGAGTTGCGAGAAGGTGAAGAAGAGCAAGAAGCTGCTGAAGTTCTGCCTCGACGACGGTAGCGGCAAGGACCGCACCATCCTCTCCGGCATCGCTCAGTGGTACGAGCCCGAGCAATTGGTGGGCAAGCGCGTGCTCTTCATTGCCAACCT